>Ga0209184_1000195_pt1 | contig 79124 bp, 82 predicted proteins | sample EN8Hudsemesocosm_2_FD_184627 | JGI IMG/M metagenome (GOLD analysis project Ga0209184, IMG submission 184627) | Methane-oxidizing microbial communities from mesocosms in the Hudson Canyon - EN8C Hudson Canyon (SPAdes) (version 2) | ecosystem: Environmental > Aquatic > Marine > Cold seeps | place... | reverse complement strand
CTTCTCAAAACGCTCACTGCCGGTGGGGAATTCAACCACTAAAGTCGATAAAAAATCGGGTTGCGCGGCATTCATCAAGCGAGCCGAATTTTCGGCATGTCGCTCGCTAAGTTCTGGGCCGCCCAGACCGTTCAGGATCATTACCGAGCTTTTCATTCCGGCCTGTTTTATTTTAAGCAGCGCGGACAAGGAAGTTTCATAAGTCTCGCCTTTTCCAACGAGCTCTAGCAGTTCATCATCCCCACTTTCACAACCAACATACATGAGGCTAAGACCCATTTCCCGCAACTCTCTGAGCTCCTCAACACTTTTCTTTTTCAGATTTCGAGGCAAACAATAAGACGATACCCGCTGGACGTCAGGATAGTATTGTTTGATTGCGACCAGAATATCTTTGAGCCGGCGGGTGGAGAGTGTCATGGCATCACCATCCGCCAAGAACACTTTCCGCACAGGATAGCCAGCCTCGGCCAGAAGCTTCAGCTCAGCCCTGATCTCTTCGATGGCCTTAGGCCTGAACCGCTTGTCGTCTGCGGTGTACATTTCACAGAATGTACACTTGTTATGGGAGCAACCATTGGTTACCTGCAGAATGAGAGACCTACCTTCGCTCGGCGGGCGGAAAACCGGTTCAATATAATTTAGAGGATACATAATCGTCACACAAATTTGGTGGAGGCATTGCGCCTGTAAAGCAAGCGGAAAACCATAGCAAATGAAGCGGCTTATGCAAAGGAGTGATTGACGCTATTCGGCATTCACCGTGCCACGCCCACCCATCGCTGCGAACCATTGGTTTGTATACTATCAAAGGGGTAGCAGGTCACTAACAACAGCTGATCTGATTGTACATCAATGAGAAACTGATCGAGCGCCGTATCCACCACCTCACCGCGCACAAAAGAATAGTCGCGCCAAACGCCACTAACCGACTGCAAACGAATCCCATCACCTGAAGCTAGGTTTTTTAACTTGCGGAAATGCGTATCTCTATGCCCACCAATCATGACACTGCCCACATGACCCGGCTGTGCGGTTGAGGTTACATGGGCGGGGCCAAAGGCCAGGCTGTTCCCACCGCTGCCGGCAAGCACATAGTAATCATGTAGTAGTTCTGAGTCATGGCTCACTTGTAGACGCCCAACAGGCCATGTATCAGCCCACGGCCACGGTTTTTGTCCTAGGCTATTCAGTTGCAATGAACGCTCCCATGCGTCTTCAATAAGCATCTGGGCCAGCCCCGCCTTTATGTAGATATAGGCAGCACTGCCTCCTTGCCAAAGCGCTATCAATAGCAGGGATGCTGGTAGAAACGAACGTACGGAAAAATTCTTCATTTTATCGCTACCGAACGAAGTATAAATTTGCAAAGCGTCGCCAGCACCAAGAACAAAACACTCAGCAACAAAGACAAAGGCGCCGAGCTGGCCGTTTTTGGCAAAGCTACTGGCATAAGGTTTTGCCCTTTAGCGACTAAGTTTGGTAAAGAATTTGACTTGAGGCTTACTGTTTTTGGACGTGAGACTTTTTCTTCCACAGCAACAAAGCTGGTATATGGGCTCATCAACTTATGCTGTAATGCCAAGGCTAATACCTCTTCACGGATCACCGCAGGATTGCCCCCAAGGTGCTTTTGGTCCATGAGCGCGGCAATCTTGTCTCTGGCCCATAAGCTAGCAACTCCTGGGCTGTTTTTTGGGCGAGACAATTTCAAATCCCGAATCCATGGAGCACTGGCACCAAAACCTTGCAGACTCAGCACCTCACCTGAGTCAGGCGAGGAATCAAGTTTCGCAGCAATGATAAGAGGTTCATTTGCGTATAGGTCAGGCAGACGAGCTGGCCATGTTTCAGCTGAGCGACCTTTTGGCCATGTTAAATTTAACTGGGTCATCACGGGTGATTCTAGCTGAGTAAAAAGAGCGCCCATTTTACTACTCACTTCGCTCAGGTCACTGATGTAGCTAAATGTTCCTCGGCCAAACTGCGCGGCCTTTCGCATAAAGAAACTATTGGGCGCCGACCCGATGCCCACTGTAAATAATCGCGCCCGGCCCAGCTGCTTTTCAATCAATTGAAACAAAGCACTTTCATTACCAACACTACCATCCGTTATAAAAACCAATTGCTGCAAGTGCTTCTCTGACGTACTAAGCTGAAATTGCACCAAGGCATCATTCAGTGCCGGCGCCATATGCGTACCTCCACTGGCGTGTAGACTACCCACAAAATTAATCGCCCGTGCCACAAGCTGTGCATTGGCTGGCATCACTTGCGGAAACAAGCGAGTGTGGGTTGAATTGAACTCGATGACGTTAAAACGATCTTTGGGTTTTAAACGCTCCAAGGCCAATATTAAACTGCGTTTTGCCTGAACGATGGAACCGCCCCCCATTGACCCGGATGTATCGATAATGAAGATAAGCTCCCGAGGCAGCGTCTTTTTACTCTCGTTTAACGCCGCGTATTGAGGAGGTACCAACATTACCAATGCATAATGCTCGCCATCTTTCTCTTCGGTGAAAATTGCACCCGCGGGTTCGTTATTCTTACTGGGTGTCCAGCGCAACTCAAAATCTCGATCCATAGCCGTGGTGCCGGCCGCCAAACCGATCTGATGATGTTCTCCCTCTTTTCGCAAAACAATTTTATGATAAGCACTATCAACCGACGCCAAAGGTAAGCCCGCGTCAAGCTTCACTGAAATGCTTATTGGGTTGTTCAACTCCTTGCGGGACTTCGCCGCTGGAACCATTGGAGGTGTAATGTGATCGGCATCTGGTACCTCATGTGTCGGCATTGCCCAACCGTTTCCCTCGCTAACAAGTTCAGTATTTACTCGCCCCGGGATAAATCGAGGAGTAAGTGTGGTAGGCAATCGCCACACAAAATCACCTTGCTGATAATCCACTTTTTGCAAAAAGTGCAGGCGAACCTTTAAACTTTCACCGGGCGCGATGTTCGCCACTTTTTGAGTGAATAAATTGGGCCGCTGCTGTACTACCAACGCCGCCTTTTTACCGGCGGCCTTTGCTTTCTTATAAATTTTTTTCGCCTCTCGACGTTCTTTAATGTTGCCCCGAATAATTCTGTCACCCACTTGAAATTGCATTGCATCCACAGCTGCAGTTTCGGGCAAGGGCAATACATACGTCGCCTCAACCCATTCATTACTGGTGTTCTTAAATTTTTGAGTTAATGTCACAGATGCAATCATTCCACTGATGTCGGCCTTCAGGTCACTGGAAAGATGAAGTGCAGGCCTGTACTGTGCCGCCGCATTATTTTCCTCGCGCAAAAACACTTCGCCTGCCACCACATCATCTGGCAGCTGCTCATAACTGAGAGAGCGAAGGCCTTCGGCATAAGCCTGTCGATGTGCGGCAAACACTAATATCGACAATGTAACCGCCGTCAATAGAAACCAGCGAAACCACCAGCGCAAGCCTTTGGAACCTTGCTGAGTAAATGCTTTCGCGTGATCATCAATGATGCGGTAAGGCGGGATCTTTTTAGTTTTAAACACAGACACTCTCCAGAAACTTGGGATTTGTTACGCTATTGAATCAAGCTCTGGAGGCTTTCTTAGGGCATAAAGAAGGCAGTCCGGCGATCAAAAGTGATGAATTGTGGCAAAAGAGCACTTGTGGCTGACAAATGGCACCGCAGCCGATAAAGTTTGCCTGCAAGCCCACAGAACTAAAGGACAACGAGCCCAATGGCCCGACATATCGCCATCATCGAAGACGAGCAAGCCATTGCCGACAACTACCGCGACGCATTGCAACGACAGGGCTACCGGGTTTCACATTATTTAGATCGCGCCTCAGCACTCAGCGCCTGCCAGCTGGCCTTGCCCGACTTGGCGATTATTGATGTGGGCCTGGGAGACGATGTAGAAGGCGGTTTCGAGCTGTGCCGGGAGTTGCGCAGCTTAGCGCCCGAACTACCAATTGTGTTTTTAACCGCTCGGGACAGCGAACTGGACGCTATCTCAGGCCTGCGGCTGGGTGCCGACGACTACCTCACGAAAGACATTAGCTTGGCTCATATTATGGCCCGCATTGTTGCTCTGTTTCGGCGTGTAGACGCTCTACGAAAACCCGTAGTTGTTGAGGAGCTGATTCAGCGAGGTGAACTTGCCATTAACCTCGCGCGAATGTCAGTGCACTGGCAACAACAGGCAATCGATTTAACCGTCACGGAATTTTGGATTGTGCATGCACTGGCACAGCATCCAGGACACGTTAAGAATCGCCAGCAACTCATGGATGCAGCCAACGTTGTGCTAGACGACAACACTATTACATCTCACGTTAAACGCATTCGTAAAAAATTTTCCGCACAAGTTAATACCGGAAGCTTTGATTGTATTCAAACCGCCTATGGTTTGGGTTACCGCTGGCAGGACGACTCGCTCACATGAAACTGCGTCGCCAGCTCATGCTGGTCAGTTTAATGACTTTGTGTCTGCCTTGGGCCGGCTGTCAATACATTCAGGAAATGGAGGGGGCACTGCGACAAGGGCAAACCAACGCATTACTCGCCAGCGCTCAGGCTATTGCCGCTCGCCTAGGTGACGAACCCGAGCTCTTGCATACTGAGCAGCACCGCTATGACGATCCTCGCCTACAACTCTACGCAGCGGAGCTACCCAACCCTGCCATTGTCGACGGCTACGCTGACGACTGGCGTCACCTTCCCATTCAAGCAAGAGCCTTCGCCACACCACCCGGCTCCGCCGAGGAGCGCTTTTCAGCTACCGTGCGCAGCGGGTTTTACCGTGACCAGCTCTATTTATTCATTGCGGTTAAAGACCGTGACATCCGCTATCACCACCCAGGGAAAAGCAACATCGCCAACGGTGACCATGTTCGAATAGAAACAGAATCGAATTACTACTATTTGCGCAACAGTGCGCCAGGGCAGCTAGTGGTAAAATCCTCCCCGAAAGATACCAATGCTCTCAAGCAAGGGCACGGCATTAGAGGTGTATGGGTTGAAAGCCAAGAGGGCTATCAAATTGAGTTGCAAATGCCTCTGGCGATGGGCGATAAGCGCTTCTCTCTCAGCGTTGTTAACCAATCACTGAAACCCGAACGTCTCGAATATTTCACACCTTTTGACCACAGCACACATGAACAAGATGGCTTAGCCGGAGGGCTTATCCGTCCGATAACGGCCCTGAAAGACGCTATCGATATATTCCGACTCCCTGGGCTTCGCCTACGGGTGCTCAATCATTCCGCTTGGGAACTTGCCGATACCGGTCAAAATCCGGACCAAGCAACGCGACCACAGGCCCACTGGATACTCCCCTCACTCTATGCTGCCGCGCTCAAAGGCGTGACGCTGCCAACAAGACCAACGAGCGCCACAGGTCGCTTAGGCGGCGAAGAAATAATGCAGGCCCTTCAGGGCTCCAATGACCGCCGCTGGTACGAAGGCAATCAGCAGCAATTGGGGAGCGCGGCAGCGCCCATTTTTTACCACAACAACGGCTATGAAGTAATTGGAGTGGTGGTCGTGGAACGCAGTAACAAGGTGTTATTGTCGCTGACCAACAATGCATTTAATCGCCTTTTGCTGCTTAGCATGGGGGCAGCATTGCTCGCGGGGCTTGGCCTGCTAGGTTACGCCACCTGGCTGTCTTGGCGCATTCGTCGCTTGAGCGTGGCCGCTCAGCAGGCTGTATCGGCTGACGGCCAGATACATGATCCAGACCGTTACTGGCCTCAAGCCCTTGCCAATGACGAGCTGGATGAACTGTCCAATCACTACCGAGGCCTTTTGATACGCCTGCAAGCTTATACCGATTATTTAAAAACTCTCGCCAATAAGCTCTCGCACGAACTTCGAACCCCGCTAGCGGTGGTGCGCTCGTCCTTAGATAATCTTGAACAGGAAGCCATCGGCGATCAAGCCGGAGTTTATCGTGCCCGAGCCAGCCAGGGCGCTGAACGTCTCAGTAAGTTGCTCACGGCAATTAGTGAGGCCAGCCGAGTGGAGAGTAGTATTCAGGGCGCTGAGTGCGAGTCGTTTTCGCTCCAGCAACTAGTGAAAGAAATGGCGAGTGCTTATTCAGATATTTATCCGACACACACCATTCGATGCCTAGTAGAAGGTGAAGATAAAAGCGATTTCAAGCTCTTTGGCGCTCCCGATCTCATTGCCCAATTACTCGACAAATTAATGGACAACGCAGCCGACTTCAGTCCTGCTGACGAGCCAATTATTATTCAATTGCGAAAGTACGAACGCTCACTGCAACTGCAGGTGTCCAATACTGGCCCCTTACTGCCTCAGGCCATGCAAGAGCAGCTATTCGACTCATTGGTATCACTTAGGGGCGGGCACGCCACAGAGGGCACGCATATGGGCCTGGGGCTGCATATTGTACGCCTAGTAGCCCAGTTCCACGGCGGTGTAGCCTTAGCTGAAAATCTCTCGGATCAAAGTGGCGTGAGGTTCACAGTAAACCTCCCAATAAACGGGCTTTGGGCGAATCCAATTTTTCGGCCCAAGGATGGTTGACAATTTCATGAAAAACGGGATAATACCGCGTCCTTGATTTCGACCCTTATTTATAGGAGCAACACGGTGGCTAATTCACCTCAAGCAAAAAAACGCGCACGTCAGAACGAGAAAGCTCGACTGCACAACGCCAGCCTGCGCTCCATGGTGCGCACTTACCTTAAAAAAGTAATTGCCGCCATTGATTCAGGCGATGCAGAAGCAGCTAAAGCGGCTTACGCCGTAGCTGTACCTGTTATCGACCGCATGGCTGACAAAGGCATTATTCACAAGAATAAAGCTGCACGTCATAAGAGCCGTCTTAACAGCCAAGTTAAAGCTTTAGCTACAGCTGCATAAGATACGTTCTCGCATTGTGCTAGGTGGTGAACAATACTTGTATTGAAAACCACTTAGTACAATGGGCAAAAAACCGGCATTAGCCGGTTTTTTTGTGCCTCTCATTTAGGCCCTAAGCTCCCACTTTAAACCTGCAAGATAAGGTCAGCCGCCTTTTCTGCTATGGCCATAACCGGCGCATTAGTATTGCCACTGATCAAGGTTGGCATAATGGAGGCATCCACAACTCGCAGGCGATCAATGCCATGCACCCGCAAGTTATCATCTACAACGGCCAAGCTATCAGAACCCATTTTGCAAGTGCCCACGGGGTGGTAAATGTGGTTGGCCCGCTCTTTTAGAAAAGCTTCAATATCGGCATCACTGTCACAACCATCTCCCGGCCTTACCTCTTCCGTGCGGTATTCATCAAATACTTTGGCTCTTAGGTATGCGCGTGTTTTTTTAACCGCCTCAACCATAATCGCCATGTCGTCAGCATGACTTAGCATGTTGAGATGTATCTTAGGGTCACTGCCCGGCTGCGCATCCTGCAAGCCCACAGAGCCTCGGCTTTGCGGACGCAACAAACACACATGAGCCGAATAGGCGTAGCGCATAGCAGCCTTCACATCTCGACCATGATCCTCCATGAACGCCGGCACAAAAACCCACTGTAAATCTGGCGTTTTAACCTCAGGAGAAGAGCGGAGAAAACCTCCTGCTTCAACATTCGAGCTGGCAAGCATCCCCTCTTTTCGCGTCAGGTACTTCCAAAGGTGTTTAATATTGTTAGGAATTTCATAAGGGTGATGTGCGATAGGGCCACGCTTACCACTGTAGTTCACCACAACTGCGTCGACATGCTCTTGTAAATTTTGCCCCACTCCCGGGAGATGGTGTTTCACTTCAATTCCCTGAGCCTGTAATTCAGCTTCTGGACCGATACCCGATAACATCAATACTTGTGGTGAGTTAAATGCGCCGCCCGCCAGAATCACCTCTTGCGTAGCCACAAGCGTATGTGCCTTATTTCGCTTATCTCGATAGGAAACCCCTCGAGCAAGCTTACCGTCGACATCAATATGGCTCACGCGCGCGCCTGTAATCACCGTTAAGTTGTCACGGTCCGTTACTGGGTGGAGATAGGCGTCGGCCGCACTCCAGCGCTGCCCAGCCTTCTGAGTTACTTGATAAAAACCAACACCTTCTTGTTCGGCACCATTAAAATCATCATTCAAGGGGTAACCCAGCTCTTTAGCGGCGTCAATAAATCGATGATTGAAAGGGTGTGGCGATGCCACGTCCATTACATTGAGCGGGCCATCAACACCATGAAACTCATCACCTCCACGCTCTTGGTGCTGAGATTTTTTAAAATAGGGCAACAGACCATCCCACCCCCAACCTTTGTTGCCCAAAGACTCCCAGTGATCGTAGTCTTCCGCCTGCCCACGAATGTATAACATCGCATTAATTGAGCTGCTGCCACCCAAGGTTTTACCGCGAGGGCAAAAAATCTCACGATCATTTTGACTGGGTTCAGGAGCGGAATTAAACATCCAATTAAATTTGGCGTTTTTCATTAAAGAGACAATGCCTGAGGGGGTTTGAACTTTGAAGCTCTTGTCTTTTGGGCCCGCCTCGAGAAGACAAACCCGATGCTCCGGATTCGCAGACAAACGATTTGCTAAAACACACCCCGCTGAACCAGCACCCACAATAATGTAATCAAATTCCACGCCCACACACTCCTCAAAATGATGACTGACCCTGATAATAAACCCGAATATTACTTAGAACTCATTGACCCAGAGCTTGCCAACGGCCGCCGGCAGAGTCAATGCTAGCCTCGAGACACCGCAAAACCTCACCCAAGCCACTGAACTAACAAAGCGATATAAGCTACAATCGCCTTAATATAAGCCCTCACTGCACTTTTCATTCAGAATAGGGTCTAGAGAAGACGCAAAAAAAGCCGCGTGATTTGTGCGGTCAACAATCAACACATTTTCCAATGGAGTTTCACCCAATGAGCAAGTTCGACTACGATTTATTTGTTATCGGCGCCGGTTCCGGCGGCGTTAGGGCTGCACGTATGGCCGCAGGTTTTGGTGCACGAGTGGCCGTTGCCGAAGACCGCTATATGGGCGGCACCTGTGTAAACGTAGGCTGCGTGCCAAAGAAACTCTACGTTTATGCCTCTCAGTTCAGCGACGCCTACCGCGATGCGACCGGCTTTGGCTGGGGCGAAGCTGCGCCAACGTTCAACTGGAATGTGTTGCGGGACAACAAAGTAGAGGAAATATCTCGCCTCAACGGTATTTACGTTAACTTGCTAGAAAACTCTGGCGCCGAAATATTTAACGCTCGCGCCAAAATTACCGGCCCCAATACGGTACTGGTGGGCGACAAAGAGCTTAGCGCCGAACGCATTCTGATCGCCACAGGCGGCTGGCCCTTCATCCCCAACTTCCCCGGCAGCGAACACGCCATAAGCTCGAACGAAGTATTTGATCTTGCCGAATTCCCAAAGCGGGTTTTAGTGGTGGGCGGCGGTTACATCGCCGTTGAATTTGCAGGCATTTTTCAAGGCCTAGGCGCTGACACCACCCTACTGTATAGGGGCGAACTCTTTCTCCGCAGCTTTGACCAAGAAGTGCGTGAATTTGTAGCCACGGAAATTGCCCGCAAAGGCGTCAACCTAGCCTTCAATTCCAATATCGAAAACATCGAAAAGCAGGCCGACGGCTCGCTGCTGGCCACACTCACTGACGGCACCCAAACCGAAGCCGATATGATTCTCTACGCCACAGGCCGAAAGCCCAATCTACTCGACTTAGGCCTTGAAAATATTAATGTGAAGCTCAGCGCAAAAGGCACCATTGAAGTTGATGAAAACTTTCAAACCAGCCAGGCCAACATCTACGCCGTTGGCGACGTAATAGGTGGCGCTGAATTGACTCCCGTAGCCCTAGCTGAAGGCATGGCTCTAGCGCGCCACCTTTACAGCCCAGAGCACAAAAATGCACCCTGTAACATGGACTATGAGAGCATTCCCACAGCCGTCTTTTGCCAGCCTAACATCGGCACGGTTGGCCTATCAGAAGAACAGGCCAAAGAAAAATATGGTGAAATTTCTGTTTTCAGCTCCAGCTTTCGCGCACTAAAAAACACTATCAGTGGCAGTGAAGAACGCACCATGATGAAAATGATTGTAGATAAAGCCAGTGACCGCGTAATAGGTGTTCACATGGTAGGCCCTGATGCAGGTGAAATTATTCAAGGTATAGCAATTGCCATCAAGGCAGGGGCAACCAAAGCCGTTTTTGACGGCACGATTGGCATCCACCCAACCGCCGCCGAAGAATTTGTCACCATGCGTGAGGCTACCCGCTAATACGGGTTTACACCTCAGGCAAGTTATCGGCTAAATAACGCACCATATTACCACCCATAACTTTGCGAACTTGCTCCTCACTCAAGCCCTGCTCCAGCAGGGCGGCGGTGATTAAGTGCAACTTGGAAGTATCAAAACTCGTGATCACGCTGCCGTCATAATCAGAACCTAAAGCCACCGCGTCTTCACCCACAAGATTCACACCGTAAACGATCGCTTCCGCTACACCGGCGGCGCTAATATCACAGATAGCCTGCTTCCAATAGCCCACCCCAATTAAGCCACCTTGAGCCGCGATCGCCTTCATCAAGTCATCGCTGATATTCCGCGAGCTGTCACAGTGCCCGCGAAAGCCGGTATGGCTCACAATAACGGGACCACCTGACAAAGTTAGCACATCGCGCACAACGGCCTCTGAGGAATGCGCCACATCGATCATGATGCCCAGTTTTAGCATCTGATTCACCGCGTCACGACCAAATGACGTTAAACCCAGCTTACTTTTCCCGTGCAAAGACCCGCCAAGCTTATTATCAAAGAAGTGCTGCAAACTCATCATCCGAAAACCCGCATCAAACAAGCGATCGATGTTCGCCAGCTCGCCGGACAAGGCGTGCGACCCCTCCGTGCCCAATAACGCTCCCACAACAGATTTACCCGCTGCACGCTCTGCCAACAAAACTTCTAAATCACCCTGAGATTGAACCAGCGCCACTTCGTCGGGGGCGCGAGCCACAAACTCGTGAAGTTTCTGGGCTTGGTAAAGTGCCCGCTCACTGAGATCTTGCCAAGTGCCGACTGGCCAAGCTTGGCTGATCACCAGAGAGGTTATATTGTCCGAAGCCTCCGCCTCATTAGCGTGAATGTTTTGTCCTTTTGGAGACTTAGTCACCGTAGTGAGCATTTGCAGCGCCACGTTACCCTCCCGTAGGCGCGGGAAGTCTACATGCCCACGATCACTGCGCTGGAGCAAATCGCGATTCCATAGCAAAGAATCTGCATGAAGATCCCCCACAAGTAGACTGTTATGAAAATCGAGTGTCGCAGGAGACACCGACGGCTCTACACTTGGCTCCACTTGATTTAACGACTTTTCAATCAAAGGCGGCGCTATTTGCACAAAAGCAAAGCCCACTAAGGCCAGCGACACAACACTAACTAGAATTTTCTTACCCATCAGGCATCCTTATTATTGTAATCTTGGCAGGAGTATATAAGCCCGCCACACAAATCGCATTCACTTATCGATAGAAAGTGGGCGGATCTAACGTCCTGCGGTATCATAGCGTTTTGCCAACCACACAACTGGCCGGAGCACCCCATGAGTTCGCTACAAGATCAGCTATTGAAAGCTGGATTAGTTGATAAAAAGACCGCTAAAAAGGCTGACAAAGACAAGCGCAAAGCTAAAAAGGTACAACATAAAAGTAAAGAAGTCTTGGTAGACGACGCAAAAGTGGCGGCCGCCCAAACCCGCGCGGATAAAACTGATCGCGACCGCGCCTTGAACGAAGCATTAAAAGCGGACGCCGAGCGCAAGGCCATTACCGCCCAAATAATTCAGCTCATTCAGGTAAACAAGCAAGCCAAAGGAGCAGGTCGCGACTTAATCGACCACAATTTCACCGACGGCAAGCAAATTAAAAAGATGCTGCTCTCCGCGGATATACAAAAAGAAGTCTTACGTGGTCGCCTGACCATTGTGAAACTGGGGGACAAATACGAACTTGTACCGACACCAGTAGCTGAGAAAATACAGCAGCGGGATGAAAGCTATGTAATCACCCAAGTATTGAGTGCGCCCATTGAAACGGACGAAGAAGACCCCTATGCTGACTACCAAATTCCTGATGATTTGATGTGGTAGAACCTTAGAGTTCAGACGGAAAATACATCTGAATACGGTGAAAACACAGAGTATCATTGTGCTAAATTTCTAGCCTTAACGCTTTTCTAGGCGTTAAGGCTATCAGCAGTCAAGCTGCAATATTTTAGTTACAAGCCTTGAACTGAACCTGCCACGCGGCACCCGAAGCAATATTGTACTTAGCTGCAAAATTCGCCTGATTTAATGCCAGAGAAACATTCAACAAACTGTTTACATACACCAAAGGTTCGCCCTCAGCTACCGCACCAAAAGACGCTAGATAAGGCAACTTAGTATCGAGTACACGCTTGCCATCCATATCTACCATTACACACAGCGTATCGCCCAGCTTAATGCCCGCCTCAGCAAGAAGGTCTTGATGGATATTAGTCCAGACATTACCAAATTGTGGATCGAGAATTGGAATATTACCGTGGATAAGACCACTTTCAACAGTGGCGTGCTGATAATCAATACTGATTACCTTAGCAGGTAGTAGCGGCCCAACCTCTTCAAAGCTGATAGCACCCGCCGCTAAACGCGCGCCGGTATAAGCATAAACATCGCGACCATGAAATGTATAAGAATCCGCTGATCCCGCTAGGCGGTTAACGTTTTCATCAATTTCACGAACCTCTGCAATGCCCTGATGCTCAGCAACCATTGTCAAAGTACCATTGTCCGGCGTCACAAAATAAAACCCAGCCTTGGTTTTCAACACAACAGATTTGCGCGTAGTTCCAACACCTGGATCCACAACGCTGACAAAAACCGAACCCTCAGGCCAGTAAGTGCTGGATTGATACAAACGGTAAGAGGCTTCCCAAACATTGTAAGTAGGCACCTCATGAGTTAAATCGTAAATTGGCAAGCTGCGATCAACGCCAACTGCTACACCCTTCATTGCGGACACTGCACCGTCTTTCAAACCAAAATCAGACTGAAAAACTAAAGCAGTTTTGTCGCCCGCCTGAACCTGAGAAAATACCAAACTAAACGCAAAGCCCAGCAATAGACTCATTAATTTTACTGTTTTCATGAACACTCCAAATATTAAATAATTTTCCGCAAGACGAAAACTTTACAATTTTAAAAGTTGTACGTAGTACGTGCGTAAACGTAACGACCATTCATACCAATCGGAGGAATGACGTCGTAGGGCAAGTTGCCAAAGTAGGCAATATCATCGCTCGACGGGTCGGGATATTCGTCCAACAAATTGTTAGCACCAAATGCCACCGTCACACCGTTGCTAAACGCATACTCGACATCGACATCAATCGACAAGTCACGACTGTAAGTTTGCTCTGGCTCATAACCGCCACCAAAGTCAAAAACTCGCATAGTTTCTCCGTATTGTGTGGCCCGTGCCATTGCCGACCAATTGCCTTCTGCCCAATTGGCTGACAAAATCAACTTATTATCGGGCGCCGCTGTCTCCAGCGTATTGATTTCTTCTACGCTTCCTACTCCGCCATTGGTTAAGTCGGTTTCATTTTTATTGTACGCCAGACTGAAATTGAAATTGTTCCAATCGTAAAGGGCCACCAAATCAAAGCCAGTGGTACGAGTGTCCACTGCATTGGTAAAGAACTGTGCACCACCAATGCCCGGATGTGCTGCCGCCTCGGCCAAATCTGCTACCGAAGTGCCATCAGCGGCAGTGAAAATACCTTCCGATAAAGTAATGCGATCATCGATCTCAATTCTATACACATCAAGTGTCAGACTGATGCCGCTGTCCCAGCTGCCCACAAGCCCCACACTCACATTGCGCGACTCTTCAGCGTCTAACGCCACCGCACCCAGCACCTGTGCCAGAGGTGATGTTGCAGGCAATAGCGCAAAAGTAGCCAGCGCTCCACCTTCACCAAAATCGGTAGACGTGGCTTGGTAGGCATTCTGAATCAATGAGGGCGCCCGGAAACCTGTACTGGCTGCACCGCGAAGTGCAATAGCATCAGACAGCTCAAAACGCGCGGTAATTTTGCCATTAAAGGTATCGCCAAAATCACTGTAGTCCTCATAGCGTACGGCCGTACCCAACAAAAATCTTTCGCTCAATTGAAACTCTGCGTCGGCAAAAACACTAACGTTATGACGACTTTGATCAACGGCATCTTCAGGACGCAAGCCCTGTATACCCTGAGAGCCCGGTGCGGCAAAGGAGTTAGCCCCCAAGGCGTAAGAGGCTTCTGAGCCAGCACTGGTTTCATAATTCTCTCGTCGATATTCGGCACCAACCACCAGCGCCGTAGACACGCCGTTCAGATCGAAGGTTTTGACTGCATCTGCGTTCAAAATCAATTGATCATAGTCAAAATCGCCAATGTGAAAACTCTGAGGACTGCCTGCGCCGATAGAAGCGTTTATTGAATTTTCAACGCCCAACTCAAATGCACTAGAACCGTAGTTCACACTCAAGTCCCACTGCCAATCACTACCGCCTTTTACACCGAGCACTAGAGAATGGTCTGATGCGGTGCCAACATTTTCAGGCAGGTAGCCGTTTGGATAAACTTCAGCGACATTGGCGTAGCTGTCGCTAGGGTAACGATAAAAATTTGACCCTATTGCCTCACGCTCACTGCTGCTCGCGTGGCCATAAAGTCGCATATCGCCCTCTAAACCCATTGCCCAGTTTGCAAACAAACTGTAACCGTCTTCTTCGGGATCGCCGACACGATAATTTTTATTGCCAACAATACTGGGGTTACCCGCATCATTCTCCCAAAAAGGAACCTGGTCAAAACCTGCGCGATTGGTCGCATTACGCGTTCGATATTGAGCGCTAAGATTTACAAAGCCATCCGCCAAACTCATTCCGGTATTGCCACTGACCAAAACCGTTTCACCGTCAGAAATATTCTCATCCGTAGGGTCGAAATCTGTTTTATGCTGGCCGTAGGTCATTGACACCTGACCGCCTTCACTCGCGTCTTTCAAAACAATATTAATGACACCGGCGATAGCGTCTGAGCCGTATTGCGCTGCAGCGCCATCACGCAATACTTCAATTCGCTTTATGGCGGCCATTGGAATGGTATTCAAGTCCACTGGAGCCGCACCACGACCCGTTTTACCTCCAGTATTAAGAATCGCCGTTGTATGTCGGCGCTTACCGTTCACCAGCACCAATGTGTGGTCGGGGCTCAAACCGCGCAGTTGAGCCGGGCGCACAAGATCAGCCGTATCGGAGTTGGACTGCCGAGGAAAATTAAATGAAGGTACTAGGTTGTGTAAAAGCTGGCTAATCTCTCCACTTAGAGAGCCGGACTGCATTAGGTCCTGAGCGTTAAAAACGTCAACAGGTACAGGGCTGTCTTCGGCACTTCGTGGAGCAGCCCGAGAACCAACAACTACAACCTCTTCCAAATCGTCAGACGCGGCCATAGAGTATGTAGGCAGAGTCAAAGCGCCACCTAAAGCTGTACAGCCCAACATAAAATACTTGGACGATAGTTTCGATTTAATCACAGTAAATATCCTTTTAGTGAAGGAGAGGAAGTCTTGCGAATTGCATAGCAACATTGATTGTTTATAAGCAGATGTTATAGACGGGCACTTTATACCTGAAAGAAAGACAAACATCTATCACCACACAGAAAAGTCTAAGTAATTCAACTTTCGGTGTGGTGATAGAATTACCTCTAAGCGTTTTTACTATGCTGTGAAAGTGCTTCTGCGCGCAATTCTTTCCGCAATATTTTTCCTACCGCAGACATAGGAAGCTCATCGCGAAACTCAATTTGGCGCGGGATTTTGTACGCGGTGAGGTTCTTACGGCAGTGCGCATCCAAAACCTCCTTGGTGAGACTCGAATCGTTGGCCACCACATAAAGCTTAACGGCCTCACCCGTTTTTTCATCAGGAATTCCCACTACCGCACTGAATTCAACATGAGGGTGACTAGTGACCACATCTTCGATTTCATTAGGGTAGACATTAAAGCCAGACACCAAAACTAAATCCTTCACGCGATCAACAATGCGGACAAAACCGTCCTCCTGAATCACCGCAACGTCACCTGTTTTAAACCAGCCATCTTTGCTAAGACATTCTTCGGTAGCTTCAGGACGCCCCCAATAGCCCTTCATAACTTGAGGCCCTTGAACGCACAGTTCTCCACGTTCACCGATTGGCAGCTCATTACCTTCATCGTCGATAACTTTCAAAGTAGTGCCTGGCGCAGGAGTACCCACAGTACCGTCCTGGATAAAACTGCCGGCCGGACTCGAGCACACCACAGGTGAGCATTCAGTCAGACCAAAACCCTCCCCGATACGCGCACCCGTAATCTCATGCCAGCGCTTAGCCGTATCGGGACTTAAAGCCGTACCGCCAGAACCTGTTTGCTTCAGGCCCGAAAAATCCAGGCTTTTAAATTCTGGATGATTCATCAAAGATACAAATAAAGTATTTAGACCTGCGAAAGATGTAAAGCGACGCCCCTTTAATGCACGTAAAAACATATCCGCATCACGCGGGTTGGTAATCAAGATAGTCTCCCCGCCACCAAACATTCCATACATTAAATTTACCGTGAATGCGTAAATATGGTAGAGCGGCAGTGGCGCCACAGCCACTTCATTCTCGCCTCGCATGGGCCGACCTTGTTCATCGGTCTGCTGAGCAAGAGCATCAATTTGCAACATATTAGACACAAGATTGCGATTGGTTAGCTCTGCGCCTTTTGCTACACCCGTAGTACCGCCGGTGTACTGCAAGGCTACAACATCGTCAGGGCTAGAAAGCGTGGTGGGCTGGACGTTTTTATGCTGACGCCCAAGCGCCAAAGCATCGCGGAACGACGTCATTTTCGAGCGATCAAAACTAGGGATGATTTTTTTGATATGACGGGTAACGGTGTTAATCAAAAGCCGCTTGGTGAAAGGCAACAAATCACCCAAGCTTGACACTATTACGGTTTCAACCTTGGTTTGTGGCAGCACTTCCTCCACCAATTGACCAAAGGTGTCCATAAACAACAGCGCTTTTGCGCCCGAGTCATTGAACTGGTGAACCATTTCTCGCGCCGTGTACAAGGGGTTGGTATTCACCAAGACCAAACCGGCCTTGGCGATACCCAACACAGCCACCGGATATTGCAGTGTATTTGGCATTTGGACCGCGATGCGATCGCCCGGCTTTAAATCGGTATTGTGCTGGATCCACGCCATAAATTGCGTGCTGAGCTGATCCAATTCTTGGTATGTGAGGGAGACCCCCATGTTAGTAAAAGCGGTCTTTGTGGCGTACTTTTTTACGCTAAACGCGAATACTTCAGCCACACTGTCAAAACGACCTAATTCGAGGGTATCGTTGATACCGGGCGCACGCTTACCGTCCCAAAAACTGGCTTCCATGATCTCTCCTATTGTATCGACTTAAGTTATTATTTTCGTAATAGCTTAAGTCTAGCCAGCTAAAGCTACAATACATTGACCTCAGGAAAATTCTTTGTTTAAAGATGAGCCAACTTAAGCGCCTGCTTTTGCCTGCTCTCGATAGACAATGGGCGTTGTACCTGTCCAGCGCTTGAACGCGCGATAGAAGGTACTAGGCTCAGAAAAGCCAGTGAGATAAACAATTTGATCGATAGATTCATCAGTTTGCGTAAGCAGCTTTCTCGCCAACTCAAAGCGGTAATCAGACAGCACCTGATTGAAACTGGTGTCCAGCTCCGTAAAATGTGCCCGCAGACGGCTACTTTTCATACCCAAACGTGCCGCGAGCGATTCTAGACTGACCTCTCCAGTCTCGAGCGACCCCCCTATTACACGCCGCGCTCGCGCCAACAACTCCTGCTTTTCCAATCGCAAGATTTGCTCGTCCGCCATTTTTTCATGCATTACAAACATATTGGAGTCAGCGTGCAACGAACTCACCTGAAGCGTCTCCTGAGCGAAGCACATGCAGTTAACCGGCGCCGAAAATTCGACGGGGCATTGAAAGACGCGCTCATACTCTAAGGCATTGCTGGAGTCGGTGTTGGTTAGGCGCACCAGCGTCGGCTTAAATTCACCCAGAGTGAGCTGGGAAAAAAATCGCATATTCGAGACCATGACACAGGGATAAACCTGGTCGAGGGTAGCCAATTCAATACCGGGGATATTGTAGCTGATGACACAGGGGTCACCATCAAACTCGACTTGCATGTGAAACAAGTCGGAGATGAGGCGGGTGTATTTAGCGCTGCGCAACAAGCCCTCTTGAAAGTTAGGACTACTCATAAACAGGTATTCAGTGATTTCGCCGCTCATCACCGGCACCTTCTCCCCCAAATGCAAACCTATGCAGGGGTCTCCGGACACGTCTGCGAGCACCGGCCAAAATATACCGTGACGCTCCAATTGATCCTCTCTCGAAACGTAAATTGTACTTTCGAAGGGCTCGGCAAAACCACAACGACGAAATACGTCGTCTGCATCAATGCCTAGCTGGCTGATACCCTGGTAGGCCCGCCTTAAAAGAACACCATTTGAAGAGAGCTTGTTCGTCATCCGCTAAACCAACACCAAATTGTCGCGGTGAATTAATTCATCATCATCCTTATAGCCCAACAAGGATTCGATGTTCTCACTGGCCTGCCCTAAGATTTTTTGGGCTTCTTCAATATTGTAATTTACCAAGCCTCGCGCCACTTCGTGCCCCTGATTATTTTGGCACACCACCATTTCACCACGCGTGAAGGTGCCCTCAACACGAGTCACCCCCACGGGCAGCAAACTACGACCACTGCCTAACAGCACCCTCACAGCCCCATCATCTAAGGTCAACACACCACGAGTTTGCAAGTGGCCGGCTAACCAGCGCTTACGCGCTGCCTGAGGGGCCTGCTGAGCCCGAAGTAAGGTACCCAAGGGCTCTTGCTCGGCCAGGCGTATGAGCGCGCTATCGATCCTGCCACCGACAATTACGGTGTCCGCTCCAGAGCGAGCCGCTAAACGAGCCGCACGAACTTTCGTGACCATTCCACCGCGCCCTAGACTGCCACCATCACCAGCCATGGCGTCCAGCCGCAGATCGTCCGCGGCCATATCATCTATGAGTTTTGCATCGGGATTGTTGCGCGGATCACTGTCATACATACCATCCTGATCTGTCATCAGAACCAGCAAATCAGCTTCCACTAAATTGGCCACTAAGGCACCCAGGGTATCGTTGTCACCAAAACGGAATTCATCTGTGACCACCGTGTCATTTTCATTCACAACGGGAACCACATTAAGCTCGGTAAGTGTACGCAAAGTGGAGCGCGCATTGAGGTAGCGCTGACGATTAGAAAGATCATCGTGGACCAGCAAAACCTGTGCGGTTTGCATATCGTACTTTTGGAATTCTTGCTCCCAGGCCTGTGCCAAACCCATTTGGCCAACCGCCGCCGCGGCTTGCAGTTCATGAATACTGCCTGGGCGTTCCTGCCAGCCCAAGCGAGTCATACCTGCGGCCACTGCCCCGGACGACACCAGCGACAGCTCAATACCCCGCTGACGCAATTCAGCCATTTGCTTTACCCAACCAGCGATAGCTGCATGATCTAAGCCGCGACCATCATCAGTAAGTAAAGCACTGCCAATCTTGATTACCCAGCGGCGCGCATGCTTAAAATTATCTCTCGCACTGCCAGTCACACACATTCTCCTATCAATGAATAATTAAGGCGCGTACTCGATCTCAACATCATGATCGTCGTCATCGTCCCAATCATCGTCGTCACTGGCTTCTTTCGCCGCTCGACTTTCGGCACGGAAGCGCCCGCGAAGCTCGTCAATACGCTCACGTGCTTCATACTGCATTTGCTGCTGCGCCTCAAGCTCTTGCTCAATAAGCTCAGGATCTTCTTTTTCTGCCTCCCAATGAGACTCCAGCGCATCTAAAACATCGCTGCACAATACCTGTGTGCCATTGCCGTTAATCGCAGCAATCTTGTAGCTTGGACCCTGCCAATTCAATGCATCTAATACCGCCTGACAACGAGCATCAACTTCATCTTCTGGCAGCATGTCTGTTTTGTTCAACAACAACCAACGCTCGCGTCCAGCCAATGTTGGGCTGAAAAGCTCAAGCTCACGAATAATTGCAGCAGCATTTTCTGCAGGATCAGAACCGTCAAACGGAGACATGTCCACCAAATGTAAAAGCACCCGACAGCGGGTTAAGTGCTTCAAAAAGCGAATACCAAGGCCAGCACCTTCGGAAGCGCCTTCAATCAAACCTGGAATATCTGCAACCACAAAACTGCGGTGCTCCTGCACCTTCACCACACCTAAGTTGGGTACTAAGGTGGTGAAAGGATAATCGGCCACTTTAGGCTTAGCCGAGCTCACTGAACGAATAAAGGTAGACTTGCCCGCGTTCGGCAAACCTAATAAACCCACATCGGCCAATACTTTAAGCTCTAACTTCAAATTTCGAAACTCACCTTCACTGCCCGGTGAGGTCTGGCGAGGCGCGCGGTTAACACTGGACTTAAAGCGAGTGTTGCCCAAACCATGGAAGCCACCGCGTGCCACTTTAATTTGCTGGCCCGGCGCCGTGATGTCGCCCAGCACTTCATCTGTATCAATATCGAAAATAGACGTACCAACCGGTACGCGAACAACTAAGTCCTCACCCTTTTTACCGGTACAGTTTTTCCCCGCGCCAGAAGTGCCCGATTCGGCTCGACACTTTGGCTGATAGCGAAAATCAACCAATGTATTCAATGTTTCATCGCCCTCTAAATAGATACTCCCGCCATCACCGCCGTCGCCGCCATCGGGGCCACCTTTTGCAATGTATTTCTCTCGGCGAAAGCTCAAGCAGCCCGCACCGCCACGGCCCGCTAAGACTGATATTGATGCTTCATCAACAAATTTCACTGTAAGCTCCCGCTGATTCGGTTCGGTATGGGTAATAGGGATTGTAGAGGATGTTGTGGGTGTGTGGCCACATACAAAAAAGCCCCGACGTTTACGCCAGGGCTTTCAAGTCAGGCTTGGCATTTGCCCACCAAGCCTACCGCTTTAAAGTAAGCACTTAAAGTAACTGCTTACGCAGCGACAATGCTTACAAATTTGCGGTTTTTAGGGCCTTTCACTTCAAACTTCACTTTGCCGTCAGCTTTGGCAAACAAGGTGTGATCCTTGCCAATACCAACATTTACGCCAGCGTGAAACTTGGTGCCGCGCTGACGAACAAGAATGTTACCCGCCAACACAACTTGGTCGCCGAACCGCTTAACGCCTAAGCGTTTACTCTCGGAATCGCGACCGTTATTAGTACTACCACCTGCTTTTTTGTGAGCCATTGTTCAATCCTCTCTTATTAAGCCTTGATACCAGTGATTTTCACTTCAGTGAACCACTGACGATGACCCTGACGCTTCATTGAGTGCTTACGACGACGGAATTTGATGATAGTCACCTTATCCCCACGGCCGTGGCTCACAACTTCTGCAGTCACCTTAGCACCAGCTACGGTGGGTGCGCCGATTTTAATATCGTCGCCGTCAGCTACCATCAAAACTTCATCAAAATCGATGGCTTCACCAGTAGCTACTTCAATTTTTTCTAACTTGAGGGTCTCACCCTCGACTACACGGTGTTGCTTACCACCGCTAACAAATACAGCGTACATACCTTGCTCCAATTGACTATCGGACGACACGAAGTAGCGGCGGGCTGTTCCCCCCGGCATTTTAATGACTTGAGTCGTATACACAGATTTAAGGACCGCGGATTCTACGGCAAAGCGCAACAAACTGCAAGCCCGTGAATCCCCTCTCTTGACAGCACCTTCAGCCCTCCCTAGCATGCCAGACCGACGCGGGGGTTTGACCCTCATTATCTTCTTCAGACACGAGTATCAGCTGACCCCATGTTGCCCTTTCACCAGGTAGTTAAAGACGACTTTGCCGAGATTAATCAACTTATTATTGATCAACTTCACTCAAACGTAGGCTTGGTTGAAAATATAGGCCAATATCTTGTGGAAGCAGGGGGCAAACGCTTACGCCCTTTATTGGTATTGCTCGTCAGCAATGCCCTGAGCCCAAACAACAAGCAACGCTTAGAACTAGCCGCTATTATCGAGTTCATTCACACCGCCACTCTTCTGCACGACGATGTTGTTGATATTTCAGAGATGCGCCGCGGGCGCCTGACGGCCAACGCGAAATGGGGAAACGCCCCAAGCGTGCTTGTAGGAGACTTCCTTTATTCCCGCGCATTTCAAATGATGGTGGCCATTGGCAATATGGACATCATGGCCATCCTTTCCGATACCACCAATGTAATTTCTGAGGGCGAAGTTCAGCAACTGGTTAATGCCAAAGACCCAACTGTTAAAGAAGATAACTATTTATCAGTGATCCACAAAAAAACCGCAGCTCTATTTGAAGCCGCTTGCGAAACAGCCGCTGTGCTATCGGGCGCAAACAATGAACAGCGACAAGCTTTAAAACAATACGGCTATCATGTCGGCATGGCCTTCCAATTGGTGGACGACGTTCTTGATTATGAAGGCGACGCAGAGACTTTAGGCAAAAATGTAGGCGACGACTTAGCGGAAGGCAAACCCACCCTGCCACTCATCTACGCAATGGAAAACAGCCGCGCCGAACAAAGCCAGCTAATCGCCAAAGCCATTGAAAATGGAGACGTTGATCAGCTCGATGCCATTGTGACTATCGTCAAAGACAGCGGCGCACTAGACTACACCGCAAGCCAGGCACGCCAACAGGTTAGCAGTGCGATCGCGGCGCTAGACTGCCTCGAAGACAGTAAATATCGGCAGGCCATGGCCGATTTAGCTCATTTCGCCATAGAGCGCGCTTACTAAGCACTCCATTCGCTCAGTAAATAGCCACTGCCATGCCTTCGGGCTAGACATAGTCACTCCAGTGGGTAGAATGGCCCCCCCTGGCGGTAGCTTTACTGCCCTAGACCAAAACAAAGCAATATAGAGCAATCTTATGGTGTCTTTCGACAAGAAAAATAGCTACAACCGCGACGAGTTACTCGAGTGCGGCAACGGCAATATGTTTGGCCCCGGCAATGCCCAACTTCCCACCCCAAACATGCTCATGCTCGACCGCATTGCACACATCAGTGACACGGGCGGCGAGAGCGACAAGGGCGAGATCATTGCTGAACTGGACATCACCAAAGACCTCTGGTTTTTTGACTGCCACTTCCCCGGCGACCCCGTAATGCCAGGCTGCTTGGGCCTAGACGCCATGTGGCAGCTGGTAGGTTTTTTCCTTGCTTGGAAAGGCAACGAAGGCCGCGGCCGCGCACTGGGCTGTGGAGAAGTGAAATTCACCGGGCAAATCTTGCCCACTGCACGCCAAGTGACCTATCACATCAACCTGAAGCGCGTGATAGAGCGCAAGCTGGTGATGGGAATTGCTGACGGCCGCGTATCGGTTGACGGTAAAGACATCTATCACGCCAAAGATCTGCGTGTAGGCCTATTCAAAAATACTGACTCTTTTTAAGGAGAACCCCCAATGAAACGCGTAGTCGTTACTGGAATGGGTATTGTTTCCTGCTTAGGCAATGATATAGACACCGTACTTGATGCACTTCAAACCGGCCGCTCAGGCATCAAATTTGTAGAAGAATACAAGGAACGCGGTTTTCGCAGTCACGTTGCGGGCAGCGTCGAAATAGACTTCAAAGAGCACATCGACCGTAAAGCCCTACGCTTTATGGGCGATGCTGCGGCCTATGCTTATATTTCAATGAAGCAAGCTGTAGCTGACTCAGGTCTGAGCGACGAGCAAGTATCAAATGAGCGCACAGGTATTATCATGGGCTCTGGCGGCGCCTCATCGCACAACCTAGTGGAATCTGCCGACATCCTACGCGACAAAGGTCTTCGTCGTGTAGGCCCTTATCGTGTAACCCAAACCATGGGCAGCACCACTTCCGCCTGCTTGGCTACGCCCTTTAAGATCAAGGGTGTTAACTACTCAATATCCTCAGCGTGCGCCACTAGCGCACACTGCATTGGCAACGCCATGGAGTTAATTCAGCTGGGTAAGCAAGATGTCGTGTTTGCGGGCGGCGGCGAAGAAGAGCACTGGACCATGTCGGCCTTATTTGACGCAATGGGCGCACTCTCTACGCAATACAATGATACCCCAGAAAAGGCCTCGCGGGCCTACGATGCGGACAGAGATGGTTTTGTTATCGCAGGCGGCGGCGGCTGCCTGGTATTAGAAGAGCTTGAGCACGCAAAAGCGCGTGGCGCGACTATTTATGCCGAAGTTACAGGTTATGGCGCTACGTCTGACGGTTATGACATGGTGGCCCCCTCTGGCGAAGGCGCGGCACGCTGTATGAAACAGGCCCTCAACAACGTTAACGGACCTGTTGACTACATCAACTCACACGGCACAAGCACCCCAGTTGGTGATCTAGCAGAATTGAAGGCAATTAAAGCCGCCTTTGGCGATCAGATCCCAGACATCAGTTCAACTAAGTCTTTAACCGGCCACTCGCTGGGCGCCACGGGCGTACAGGAAGCGATTTACAGCCTTCTTATGCTGAAGCATGATTTCATCTGCGCGTCGGCGAACGTTGACACTCTGGATGATGAAGCAGCGGGCATGCCAATTATCACCGAGCGTAAAGACAACGCAGGCTTAAACCGCATTATGTCGAATAGCTTTGGCTTTGGCGGCACTAACGCAAGCCTGGTAATGGAAAAACTACAAGCTTAAATTCATGACCAGGGCGCTCAGGTAAGCTAACCAGCGACTTACCTGAGCACCCAATTACAACAATCAGCCGTGCCCACTCTCTCTAAGCCAAAGCTTAATCATCGTGTGCAAACCCTGTCGCCAACTCCTAGGCTGAACCCCAAAGTTATCTGCAATCCGCCGACAAGAAAGCACCGCACTACCGGCTTCACCTTGAGCGGGCTCACGATCTTCTACCTGTAAAGAGCCACGCAAGACGTTGTCCTGCTCCAGAATTGATGCCACAGCACTTGCAAACTCACCCTGACTAGATGTATCTCCGGAACAGTAATTAAACAAACCCCAGTTCTCCGCACCACAGGACACCTGGCGTATCACTGACGCCAATACGCGAGCGATATCATGATCCGTTGTTGGTGCACCAGGGTATCCGGTGTTCATCGTTAAGCTCTGCCCACCCAACTCTTCCGTGCCAACCAAAGCACTGAGCAGATTACTTAGGGTATTACCAGACCAGCTACCCAGAACCCAACCCAAACGCAGGCACAACCACTGCTCAGAGTTATCGATGAAACACTGTTCCGCGTCCCGAAACGCACAGCCAGCGGCCGTAACAGGCACAGGGGGATCTAACTCGGAATAACTCGCTTTATGATCACCGCCAAACACGCGGTAGCTCGAGAGATGAATGGGTACAATACCTTTAGCGGCACACACCTTGGACACCACGCTTGCAGATCGCACCAAGGTTTGCTGCTGCGCCTCGCTAGGCACCGCGGCCCAACCAGCCGTACTGATAACAAAATCAGGCTGCACAGAATCAAGCAAGGCCATAAAAGCCTCACTGCTTGACCAATCTAACTCGTTCTGAACCGAGTACAGAGAGAAGGATTCAGCTTCAAACGCCCGTGACAACATCTGACCCAGGCCACTACTGCCATCAGTGACCAACAACTTCATTAGAAGGGGATGTCATCGTCAAAGTTATCGAAACCCTGAGCGGGCTGAGGTGCCTGTTGAGGAGCTTGTTGAGGCGCTTGCTGATAACCACCCTGCTGCTGAGGGGGCTGTTGTTGCTGCTGCTGATGCTGATGCTGTTGCTGCTGACGAGCAGGTTGCTGCATACCTTGCTGCGGAGCAGCCTGCTGCATCGGCTGGGACTGCATACCTTGCTGCGGCGCGCCATAACCCGAACCCTGCCCACCTGCCATACCCGCGCCATCGCCACGACTGTCTAACATCTGCATTTCACTGGCTACGATCTCAGTAGTGTAGCGATCTTGACCGCCCTGGTCTTGCCATTTTCGCGTGCGCAGAGAGCCCTCAACATAAACCTTACTACCTTTCCTCAGGTATTCGCCGGCGATTTCGGCCAGACGATTAAAAAACACCACACGATGCCACTCAGTTCGCTCTTGAGGCTGGCCCGTGGTCTTGTCTTTCCAAGATTCCGAAGTAGCAATGCTCACATTGGTGACAGCGCCGCCCGATGGCATAAATTTGGTCTCGGGGTCTTGCCCCATATTGCCGACCAAAATAACTTTATTGACGCCCCGTGCCATATTTTTCTCCTAAAATTAAACGATTGCTCTACGATTCTCTCGCAGCTTACACACACTGATTATGAGTTACCAGTGAAGCTCGGACTACAGGATAAATATATTTACAAACCCAGTGCGCGCACATTTGCCATGTCAAATAATTGCTTGTCCACCTTGAGATAAGCAGCCTCATCCTCCTCAATAAATACCAGCTCATAAACTCCTGGAAGCGCTCTTAAGCCCTCCCCTAAGCTGATGATTTGCTCAGGACTAAGCGACAGTAAAACACTGGTAACATGTTTCGGCGTGTGCATAACCGACGCCACCAGCGCCCAGACGGCAATTAACATCGCGCAGGCGATAAATACTCGCGAAAGCTCGCCGCCCTCCAGCAACCACCCTCCCAGCAAACCACCACAAAAAGCCCCGAAAAATTGGCAGCTAGAGTAAATTCCCGAGGCCGTTCCCTTGCTTCCCGCCGGTGCAACTTTACTCACCAATGAAGGCAAACAAGCCTCCAGTAGATTAAATGCCATAAAAAATAAAAACAGCGCAACAAAAGCAAAAGTGCTTGAGTGCTGTCCGTAGGCTAGAGCCAATTCAGTAAAACCTAAAAGACATATGGCCCCCACGAAGACTGGCTTCATTTTGCGCTTCGATTCCGCAATGATAATGAACGGCACCATAGCTACAAAGGCCAAGACTAGAAGAGGCAAATAGACTCGCCAATGCTGTTCACGATCGATATTCAATTGATTTTCAAGTAGAGACGGCAAAGCGATAAAGCTGGCCATAAGCACTAAATGCAAGACAAAAATACCAAAATTAAGTCGCCGCAACTCAGGATTTTTCAGAGTTTCCTTCAATATAGCGGGCACTGTGCCGGCGTCTCGATGAGTCTTAGGCATCACTCGAGGTGTTGGCACTACGCGCATTAAAATCAACAGCCCAATAATCGCCAGCAGCGCCGTAAGCCAAAATATTCCCGACAGTCCCGCAACCCCAGTCACCAAAGGTCCGAGCACTAAAGCTAGCGAGAATGACATACCTATAGACATACCAATGACGGCCATAGCCTTGGTTCTATTTTCGTCCGCAGTCAAATCAGTCACCAGCGCCATAATTGCACTAGCAATCGCGCCACTCCCCTGAAGAAAACGACCGATGATTAACCCAGCAACTGAATCTGCTGTAGCGGCCACTACGCTGCCCACTGCAAATAACACTAAACCAAACGCAATAACTGGCTTGCGACCAATTCGGTCAGACAGCATCCCGAACGGGATTTGCAAGGCCGCCTGACTAAAACCATAAATACCCAGTGCCAACCCCAGTAACAGGGGCGTGCTGCCCTCATAGTCTTGCCCATAAAGCATGAACACTGGCAGCACCATAAACAGTCCAAGCATGCGAAAGGCATACAGGCTCGCCAGAGACAATACCGCACGGCGCTCAAAAGGGGCTGTATCAGTCATGAGAAGTACATCATTAACGGCGCAAGTCCAAAATCAAAAGGTTGCCGATTTTAGCAAAGTTAGCGCTCCAGTAAACAATAATCCCAAATGTTATCGATTTTGACATTCATAGATTATTAACGAATATAAACCCCACTGCTTATTGCAAGAGTCAATAGCGAGGACTAGACTCTGTTCACATTTCCAACAAAAAACAAATTCGAAAGAGAAGAATAGACGATGAAAAAGATACTCTTAACTGTTGCACTGGGCCTAAGCCTCCCCCTAAGCGCCGCGCAAGCAGGGCAAAACCTAAACGCTCAAAACGCCTTGAACAGCCTAAATGCCAGCGTTGCCTCGGCTGAATTGTCTATTGCCTTGGCGAATGCCAATGACGCAATCAGCGACGTTAGAGGCCAAGATGCCGTTAACCAGCTAAGCGCCAGCGTAGCCAACGCAGAGGTTTCAATCAGCCTTGCTAACGCTTACGACGCAATTGCTCTGGGAGAGCGTCACGAAGCAATGAACATGCTTACAGCGTCTATTGCTAGCGCCGAAATGTCTATTGCTTTGGCAAATGGCAACCAAACTTTAAGCGGCGTCAGCGATGAAACAATGCTATCGGAGCTCAGTGGTCTGCTAGCCGACACGCAAACTCAAAACGCCGATCAATTAATCCTGGCTACAGTGTCCGAACGCCCAGTGCTAGCATCAACAGTGCAAGCCATGGCCCTCGAATCCGGCCTCGGCGAGGCAATGGTTGCCAGCGCAATCATAGGCGGCCTGAGCGCAGCGGAAGCTACTGCTGCAGGTCAGTAAGCTCTAAGCAAAAGTATCAAAAAGCCCAGGCATCAGCTCTGGGCTTTTTTTTGCCTGCAACTCTATAGTCTTTGCTTTGTCATTAAACCCAGAACTATGCTACCCCAATCTTTCATAGAGCAGGGTCGCGGGGAATATGAACACAGCAACAAGACAAAAGATCAAAATCATCAGCTGCGATGACGTCAATACCCAAGCGCTTTGTGAACTTATTCAAAGCTCACTTAACATCAGGTGCGAAAGAATTTCTCGATTAGGCCGCCAAGACCACCCCGGCCATGCAAATAGCTTCATACTTATTGACGCCTCCTATGCAAACGCAAGCTCCCCAGCAGCCATGGCCAAGCTGCAAGAACAACACCCTAATTTACGAGCGGCTCTATTCAACGTTCAAGCCTACAGCACCCAAGAATTACTCGTAGAGTGGCCCATAATTAAAGGCCTATTCTATCTAGATGGGTCCACGACCACATTGCTTAAGGGCCTGCAACAACTGTTAAATAACAGCCACTGGTTTCCAAAAAGAGTATGCGACAGGCTACTCGAAACCTACCGTCAAGCTCCCTCAATGAATGTTAGGGCTGCACTCCTCTCTCGGCGAGAACTCCATGTTGTTGACGAGCTGAGTAAAGGGAAAGCAAACAAGACAATAGCGAATACATTATTTATCAGCGAATTCACCGTAAAGAGCCATCTCTACAGGATATTTAAAAAAATTGGCGCAAAAAACCGAGCCGATGTGAGGCGCTGGGCACTGGATAATATTTAGAGTGGTTTTGGTTTAGGCATACACATCAAAAGCTCGTATACTCAGGGGTTTGTTCAATACGGGTTCTTAAGCTGTGGATACAATTGTTGTACAGGGTGCACGCACGCACAATCTAAAAAACATTGATCTCGATATTCCACGAGACAAACTTATTGTAATAACCGGCCTGTCTGGTTCCGGTAAATCATCACTTGCCTTCGATACTCTTTACGCCGAAGGACAGCGACGCTACGTAGAATCTCTGTCCACGTATGCGCGTCAGTTTTTGTCAATGATGGAAAAGCCGGATGTTGATCATGTGGAGGGCTTGAGCCCGGCCATTTCTATCGAACAGAAATCTACCTCCCACAACCCGCGCTCAACAGTTGGCACCATAACTGAGATTTATGACTACCTGCGCCTTTTGTACGCCCGAGTAGGAGAGCCTCGCTGCCCCGATCATGGCCAGCCGCTAGTAGCGCAAACCATTAGTGAAATGGTTGACCAGGTTCTCGCGTTACCGACAGGCACCAAAATCATGCTGCTCGCACCGATAGTCCGCGATCGCAAGGGTGAGCACCTTCATACATTTGAACAGCTAAAACGCGACGGGTTTATTCGCGCTCGTATCGACGGTCTTGTGGTTGACTTAGACGATGCCCCAAAGCTCGACAAGAAAAAGAAACACACAGTTGAAGTTGTAGTTGACCGATTTAAAGTTCGCGACGATTTAAAAATACGACTCGCGGAGTCGTTTGAAACAGCACTAAGCTTAACAGACGGCTTAGTTGGCATCAGCTTTATGGATGGCGACGGCGATGACCGAATGTTCTCGGCCAAGCACGCCTGCCCAGTTTGCGAGTACAGCCTAAGTGAACTTGAACCGAGATTGTTTTCGTTTAATAACCCTGCCGGAGCCTGCCCCGGTTGCGACGGGTTAGGTATGAAGCAGTTTTTTGATGAAAGCAAGGTAGTACAGCACGACGAAGCCACACTGGCTGAAGGCTCGATTCGCGGCTGGGATAGACGTAATGTTTATTATTTCCACATGCTCACTTCACTGGCCGAACATTACGGTTTCGACGTTGACACACCCTGGAAGAAACTCAAGAAAAAGCAGCAAAAAGCCGTTTTGTATGGATCAGGATCAGAAGAAATTAACTTCAGTTACGTCAACGACCGCGGCGACTTATATCAACGTCGTCACACTTTTGAGGGCGTGGTGCCAAACATGGAGCGGCGCTATAGAGATACTGAATCTCAAAGCGTCCGCGAAGAACTCGCTAAATTCCTCTCATCTCAACACTGCCCGGAATGCGACGGCACCCGTCTTTGCCGTGACGCTCGCAACGTATTTGTAGATGAACGCACCTTACCAGAAATCACAACACTGCCGGTTGGCGACGCTTTTAGTTATTTCAAAAAACTCAAGTTTAAAGGCCGCAGGGGTAAAATTGCCGATAAAATTCTCAAAGAACTGCGCGACCGCTTTCAGTTTTTAGTGGATGTTGGACTCAATTATTTGACTCTAAACCGCAGCGCTGAAACTTTATCTGGAGGAGAAGCGCAGCGCATTCGCTTAGCCAGTCAAATTGGTGCCGGCCTTGTAGGTGTAATGTATGTTCTAGACGAACCTTCGATTGGCTTACACCAACGTGACAACGAAAGACTATTGCGCACACTGGTGCATCTGCGCGACATCGGCAATACCGTAATTGTCGTTGAACACGATGAAGATGCAATCCGCCATGCAGATCACATTATTGACATTGGTCCAGGTGCGGGCGTACATGGAGGAGAAGTCGTTGCCCAGGGAACTCTTAAAGACATATTGCGCTCAAAAGATTCACTTACCGGCCAATATCTATCGGGCAAGGTGTCTATAGCCATTCCAGAAAAGCGCACACCCTATAATAAAGATGAAGTGCTACGACTTGAAGGTGCTAGCGGAAACAATCTTCGCAATGTGAACTTAGAAATACCAGTAGGCCTAATGACCTGCGTCACCGGCGTCTCTGGCTCAGGAAAATCTACGCTAATTAACGCAACACTTTACCCCCTCGCAGCCACGGAACTAAACGGCGCAAGCACCTTAACGCCAGCAGCTCACACGGCCGTTCATGGTATGGACAACTTTGATAAGTGTGTTGATATAGATCAAAGCCCTATTGGTCGAACCCCACGCTCAAACCCAGCAACTTATACTGGTATATTCACTCCTATTCGAGAAATCTTTAGCGGCACCCAGGAAGCTCGCTCGAGAGGCTACAAACCTGGCCGCTTTAGCTTTAATGTTAAAGGAGGCCGCTGCGAAGCTTGCCAAGGTGACGGTGTAACAAAAGTAGAAATGCACTTTTTGCCCGACGTATATGTTCCCTGTGATGTCTGTAAAAGTCGTCGCTACAACCGCGAAACTCTGGAAATTAAATATAAAGGCCGCAGCATCCACGAAGTCTTAGATATGACCGTGGAAGACGCGCGAGAATTTTTCGATGCCATTCCTGCGGTGTCGAGAAAATTACAAACGCTTATGGATGTAGGCCTTTCTTATATTCGCCTCGGACAGGCCGCCACCACACTCTCTGGCGGTGAGGCACAGAGAGTTAAACTCTCCAAAGAACTGTCGAAACGTGACACTGGTAAAACGCTCTACATACTCGACGAGCCCACAACTGGATTACACTTTCATGACATTCAGCAACTTCTAACGGTACTGCATAGATTGCGCGATCACGGTAATACCATCGTGGTAATTGAACACAACTTAGATGTCGTTAAAACAGCCGATTGGGTTGTGGACCTCGGCCCAGAAGGCGGCAGTGGAGGAGGTCAAATTATCGCTAAAGGTACACCGGAACAAGTCTCCAAAGTTAAGAAATCTTACACAGGACACTTTTTGAAGAGCATGCTGAATCTATAGGCGAAAAAAAACCCGCTAGAGGCGGGTTTTTTTCACTGTTCGATGCTTTGAAATGCGTTAAACCAAGGCTTAGCCTTCTTCAACAACTTCCGCATCTACTGGGCGATCAACAAGCTCAACGTAAGCCATTGGAGCTTTATCGCCGGTACGCAGACCACACTTGAGGATACGAATATATCCACCAGGACGCTCTGTGTAACGCTTGCCTAACTCGTTGAACAACTTGCCAACAGCTTCTGGGCTACGTAGGCGGCTGAAAGCAAGGCGGCGATTAGCCACACTGTCTTCTTTGGCCAGGGTAATCAGAGGCTCAGCCACACGGCGAAGCTCTTTTGCCTTAGGCAGGGTTGTCCTAATCAGCTCATGTTCTACCAGAGACGCAGTCATGTTGCGAAACATGGCCTTCCGGTGAGAGCTGTTACGATTCAGTTGACGGCCACTTTGACGATGACGCATGACGCTAAATCCTTAAAAACCGATTGCAATACTGCAATCTATGTTAATCACTGGACACCCAAAATAGGCGCCCGATGCGTAAGTTACGGGTTCAATTTGTCGTCGCTTTTCAAGCTGGCGGGTGGCCAGTTTTCCAAGCGCATACCGAGAGACAATCCGCGTGACGCGAGAATGTCTTTAATTTCAGTAAGCGACTTTTTGCCCAAATTCGGAGTCTTCAGCAGCTCTACTTCGGTACGCTGTATCAGGTCACCAATGTAGTAAATATTTTCTGCTTTCAGACAGTTCGCAGAGCGAACAGTCAGTTCCAGATCATCAACCGGGCGCAGAAGAACAGGATCGATCTCCTCTTCTTTCTGCTCAGGCTCAGATTCCTTTTCACCTTCTAAGTCAACGAACACAGCCAACTGCTGTTGCAGTATAGTTGCGGCGCGACGAATAGCTTCTTCGGGATCAATAGTGCCATTGGTTTCCAAATCGAGAACCAGCTTATCCAGATCGGTACGCTGCTCAACACGTGCGCTTTCAACGTTATACGCTAAGCGTTTAACGGGGCTGAAAGATGCATCCAGCTGCAAACGGCCAATCGCACGACTTTCGTCTTCTTCACTGCGACGGGCATCAGCGGCCTGATAACCGCGGCCACGGGCCACGGTTAGCGTGATGTTTAGCTCTGTATTATCGCCAGTAATATTGGCAATAACGTGATCTGGGTTTGCGATCTCAACTTCATGATCAACCTGGATATCGCCAGCTGTTACCGCACCTGCGCCAGTTTTGCGCAAGGTCAATACAGCCTGGTCTTTGCCGTGCATGACGATAGCAACGCCTTTGAGGTTAAGCAGGATTTCAATTACGTCTTCCTGCACACCTTCAATAGCGCTGTACTCATGCAATACGCCGTCGATTTCAACTTCGACAATCGCACACCCGGGCATTGATGAAAGCAAAATGCGACGTAGCGCATTGCCTAATGTATGACCGAAGCCACGTTCAAGAGGTTCAAGAACCACTTTAGCGCGGGTTGGGCCCGTTTCAGATACATCAATATGACGCGGGGTCAAAAACTCGTTTACAGCAGTCTGCATAGCCACACCTGTTAGCGGTTAATCCCTTCTCATGAAAACTAAACTCGAAGTATTACTTCGAGTAAAGCTCAACAATGAGGTTTTCGTTGATTTCAGCTGGTAAGTCGCTACGGTCTGGAACGCGCTTGAAATTGCCTTCCTTCTTCTCCGCATTTACCTCAACCCACTCTACTTCACCGCGCTGAGCGGCCAAGGTCAGAGCACTTTGAATACGCAACTGATTTTTGGCTTTCTCACGAACAGCTACTACGTCACCTTCTTTAACTTGGTAAGACGCAATGTTCACAGTGGTGCCGTTAACCGTAATAGATTTGTGTGATACCAACTGGCGCGATTCTGCGCGAGTAGAGCCAAAGCCCATACGGTAAACAACATTGTCCAGACGGGTTTCAAGCAACTTCAACAAGTTTTCACCTGTTGCGCCCTTACGGCGTGCAGCTTCTTTGTAGTAGCCGCGGAATTGCTTTTCCAGTACGCCGTATACACGACGAACTTTTTGTTTTTCACGCAACTGTACACCGTAGTCTGACAGACGACCGCGACGCTGACCGTGCTGGCCAGGTGCTGTTTCTGCTTTACACTTCGAGTCCAGTGCGCGCACACCGCTTTTCAGGAACAGATCTGTTCCTTCACGGCGAGCGAGTTTACATGTTGGTCCAATATAACGTGCCATGGTACTGCCCCCTTAAACGCGACGTTTCTTCGGCGGACGACAACCGTTGTGAGGAATCGGCGTGACGTCTGTGATGTTGGCAATCTTGTAGCCAACATTGTTAAGTGCTCTAACCGCAGATTCGCGGCCTGGGCCTGGGCCCTTCACTTCAACGTCAAGATTTTTCAGGCCATATTCCTGAGCGGCTTGTCCGGCGCGTTCTGCAGCTACTTGAGCGGCGAACGGGGTGGACTTACGTGAACCACGGAAACCTGAACCACCAGCGGTAGCCCAACTCAGAGTGTTACCCTGACGGTCAGTAATGGTCACAATGGTGTTGTTGAAAGAAGCGTGAATATGGGCGATGCCATCAACAACCGTCTTCTTAATTTTCTTCTTAGGTGCTTTATTACCTGGCTTAGCCATAGCAATCTCTTCCTGCGTCTATCGTTTGATCGGCTTGCGCGGACCCTTACGGGTACGAGCATTCGTTTTAGTCCGCTGACCACGAAGTGGTAGACCGCGGCGATGGCGGATGCCGCGGAAGCAGCCCAAATCCATCAAACGTTTGATATTCATAGACACTTCACGACGCAAGTCACCTTCAACGTTTAACTTGGTAACCTCAGCACGGACGACGTCCATTTGCGCATCGGACAGCTCACTAATCTTGGTTTCTTCGGCAATGCCGGTTGCTGCCAAAATTTGTTTAGCTGTAGTCCGGCCGATCCCATAGACGTATGTCAGGGAAATAACCGCGTGTTTGTGGTCTGGTATATTGACACCAGCGATACGGGCCATTCAATTTACTCCACTTACTTGCCGCACATAGGCTGTTTTATAATCAAAAACACCTGTGCAACATTCATATTGCAGCGTTGACAGCAGCAAAAAGCCACTCTTAACACCAAAAAGGCGCGCAAGAATAGCTGTAATACCACTAAAAAGCAATAGCCCATGAGTTTCCCCATGAGCGACAGTCAACGCCCCCTAGTAACGACCCTCATGGGCCGCCAATTTTTTCAGCTTTCGCTGTTTAGCCTTGACGCTGCTTGTGACGTGGTTCGGTGTTACAAATCACTCTAACAACACCTTTACGACGTACAATTTTACAGTTGCGGCAAATCTTTTTAACAGAAGTTCGAACTTTCATTTTCTTTCCTATCCTACTTCACAGTCTGAGCTGGTTTAGCGAGTAACGCCGCTGCCATAACCCTTTAAGTTGGATTTCTTCATCAGCGAATCGTACTGATGAGACATCAAATGTGCTTGTACCTGGGACATAAAGTCCATAACCACCACCACCACAATCAGCAGTGAGGTGCCACCTAGGTAAAATGGTACGTTAGTAGCCACTACCAAGAACTGAGGCAACAAACAAACACCCGCGATATAAATAGCACCTACCACTGTCAATCGTGTCAGGACACTATCAATATATTTAGCTGACTGCTCACCCGGACGTATACCCGGAATGTAAGCACCCGACTTCTTTAGGTTATCGGCTACTTCTTTCGGGTTAAACATCAACGCCGTATAGAAAAAGCAGAAGAATATAATCAATCCAGTAAACAGCAGAAAATTTAAAGGCTGCCCTGGACCAATTGCTAGAGCGAATTCTTGTAAGAATTCAGCACCAACACCTTCCCCACCCTGACCGAACCATTGCGCGATTGACGCAGGGAACAACAGGATACTGCTGGCAAAAATAGCTGGAATAACACCGGCCATATTTACCTTCAGGGGCAAGTGACTGCTCTTCGCACCGAAGGACTGACGCCCTTGCTGTTGCTTGGCGTAGTTCACTGTAATACGTCGCTGGCCGCGCTCGATGCGCACCACCAACCACACTACAGCAATAGCCAAGAAACCCATGCCGAGCAATACCAATATATGCAGGTCACCTTGACGCGTGCTTTCAAGTGACTGGCCTAGTGCGCTGGGCAAGCCGGCGACGATACCGGCAAAAATTAGCATAGATATGCCATTGCCTATACCGCGCTCAGTTACTTGCTCACCTAACCACATCATAAATACTGCGCCAGTAACCAGAGATACAATGCTGACGAAGTAAAACATCAACGTTGGATCACCACCGTAGGCAAGACCCTGACCAGCCAAACCAACGGACATGCCGGTAGCTTGAACGGTCGCCAGCAACACTGTGCCGTAGCGCGTGTATTGGTTGATCTTGCGACGACCTGCATCGCCTTCTTTTTTAAGTTGTTCCAGCGAGGGCGTTACCGCCGTCATCAACTGCATAATAATAGAGGCAGAGATATACGGCATAATGCCCAGCGCCAAAATACTCATACGCTCAAGAGCACCACCCGAGAACATGTTGAACAAACCCAGAATCGTGCCTTGGTTTTGGTCAAACAAACTCGCTACCCGCTCTGGATCAATACCAGGAACAGGAATATGCGTTCCTAAGCGATAGACGATAATTGCAAGGAACAGAAAACGAAGGCGAGCCCAAAGCTCGCCTAATCCCTTTTGATTACCTACTGGCATTTTGCCGGGAGTTGCCATTGGCACCTCTATTGGTTTTAGTCTTCGACTTTGCCGCCAGCTGCTTCAATCGCAGCTTTAGCACCCTTAGTCACAGTAATTGCACTACTCACAGTTACTGCTTTCTTAATTTCGCCAGACAATACAATCCGAGCGCGCTTCATGCTGTTACCGATAACATCGGCTTGCTTAAGCGCTTCCAAATCTACAGTCTCGCCTTCTACCAGGTTCAATTCGTGCAAACGAACTTCAGCGGTAACACGACCAATACGCGAAGTGAAACCAAACTTAGGCAGACGCTTAGCCAAGGGCATTTGACCACCTTCGAAACCGGGTCTTACAGAACCACCGGAACGAGATTTCAAACCTTTGTGACCGCGACCTGCAGTTTTACCTGTGCCACTACCGATACCGCGACCCACGCGCTTTTTGCTGTGGGTGCTTCCGGGGGCTGGCGCTAGAGTGTTTAAACGCATGTTACTCACCCTCAACCTTAAGCAAATAGATTGCTTTGTTAATCATGCCACGTACAGAAGGAGTATCTTCTACTTCAACTGTGTGTCCAATACGACGCAGGCCTAAACCGGCAACGCATGCTCTGTGGTTCGGCAGGCGTCCGTTTGTGCTTTTAACCTGAGTCACCTTGATAGTCTTTTTAGCCATTTGATCCACCAATTAGTTCAGGATGTCTTCAACGCTCTTGCCGCGCTTAGCTGCAATCGCATCAGGAGATGCCATCGCTTTAAGACCTTCGAAGGTCGCACGAACAACGTTTACTGGGTTTGTGGAGCCGTAACATTTTGCCAATACGTTCTGTACACCCGCGATCTCAAGCACGGCGCGCATGGCACCACCAGCAATTACGCCAGTACCCTGTGAAGCGGGCTGCATGTAAACCTTTGAGGCGCCGTGGCGACCCTTGGTTGCGTACTGAATTGTATCGCCATTCAATTCTACTTGAATCATGTTGCGACGTGCTGCTTCCATTGCTTTTTGGATAGCAACCGGTACTTCGCGCGCTTTACCGCGACCAAAGCCAACTTTTCCGTTTCCGTCACCTACAACAGTTAGCGCAGTGAAACCAAAAATACGGCCACCCTTAACGGTCTTAGCAACACGGTTAACCTGAACCAGCTTTTCTTGAAAGCCTTCTGGGTTGTTGTCTTCTTTTTTGTTAAATGCCATAACTCAACCTTTCGCCTTTTAGCTCTTAAAACTGGAGACCAGCTTCACGCGCAGCTTCAGCCAACGCTTTTACACGACCGTGATATTTGAAACCGCTACGGTCAAATGCCACCTGAGTTACGCCCGCTGCCTGTGCGCGCTCTGCAATCAGAGAGCCCACAGCTTTAGCGGCGTCAGCGTTGCCAGTTTTACCAGCGCGCAAGTCTTTATCAAGTGTAGAAGCACTTGCCAATACACTTGCGCCATCCGCTGCGATTACCTGTGCATAGATATGACGTGGTGTGCGGTGGATACTCAAACGAGTAGCACCTAACTCACTGATCTTTGCACGAGCACGACGAGCACGACGTAAACGAGATGTTCTTTTATCGCTCATAATTTAGCCCTACTTCTTCTTAGCTTCTTTACGACGTACTACTTCGTCAGCGTAGCGAACACCCTTGCCTTTATAAGGCTCAGGTGGTCTGAACGCGCGGATTTCCGCGGCCGCTTGACCGAGCTGCTGCTTATCAGCGCCCTTTAGTACGATCTCAGTCTGACTTGGAGTTTCAGCGGTAACGCCTTCAGGCAGCGTATAATCTACCGGATGTGAAAAACCCAAAGTCAGGTTTACAGATTTCTTCTCAGCTTTAGCACGATAACCAACGCCATTTAGTATCAGCTTTCTTTCGAAGCCAGCACTAACGCCGATAACCATGTTGTTGACCAAGGCACGTGTGGTGCCTGCCAACGCTCGAGACTGCTTGGCGCCATCTTTAGCCGCGAAGGTCAGAACGCTTGCGTCCTGCTTAACTTCAACATTGCCGTGGATAACAAGCGCCAACGTACCCTTGCTGCCTTTAATTGTGATGTCTTGACCCTTTAGGTCTACATCAACACCAGCTGGTACTTCAACCGGACTGTTTGCAACTCGTGACATACCGAATTCCCATTACTTAGTTTCTGCCGTGAGGCATGTGTCGTTAAAAAACGGTGCAAAGAACCTCACCGCCAACGCCTGCAGTGCGGGCAGCGCGGTCGGTCATAACACCTTTACTGGTCGATACAATCGCAACGCCTAAACCACCGCGAACGGTTGGCAGGTCGCCTTTACCAGCGTAATTGCGCAAACCTGGACGGCTTACACGGTCAATCTCGGCAATTACTGGCTTGCCTTCGAAATACTTCAATTCAACAGTCAATTCAGCTTTCAATTCGTCACTTACTGCGTAAGCGCTAATGTAGCCTTCTTCTGCCAAAACTCGTGCTACGCTTGCCTTCAGCTTGGAAGCAGGCATGACTACGTCAACCTTGCCTACCATCTGGGCGTTACGTATACGAGTTAGCATATCTGCCAAGGGATCTTGCATACTCATAAGATTCTGCTCCTAATAAAGTCAGCCCTAAGGCTTACCAGCTGGCCTTAACCAAGCCCGGTAGATCACCGCGCATTGCGGCTTCACGTACCATGTTGCGGCATAAGCCGAACTTGCGGTAAACGCCGTGTGGGCGACCAGTAAGACGACAACGGTTACGTTGGCGAGCAGTACTAGCGTCGCGAGGCATTTTCTGCAGCTTGATCTGAGCTTCCCAAACTTCTTCCGCAGAAGATTCTTGGTTGGCAATGATTGCCTTTAAAGCAGCGCGTTTTACCGCGAATTTTGCCACTGTGCGAGTGCGCTTATCTTCGCGCGCTATCATAGATTTCTTAGCCATGATCCTACCCTTTGAACGGGAAGTTGAACGCTTTTAACAGCGCACGACCTTCGTCGTCGTTACGAGCGGTGGTGGTAATACAGATATCCATCCCGCGCAGCTTATCGATCTTATCGTATTCAATTTCCGGGAAGATGATTTGTTCATTTACACCCATTGCGAAATTACCACGACCATCGAATTGCTTCGGGCTTACGCCACGGAAGTCACGAATACGAGGAATTGCAATTGAGATTAAACGTTCCAGAAACTCATACATGCGCTCGGAGCGCAGAGTTACCTTACAGCCGATTGGCCAATCTTCACGTACCTTGAAACCAGCAATAGATTTGCGAGCCTTGGTAATCACAACCTTTTGGCCAGTGATTTTTTCCATGTCGCCTACTGCGTTTTCGAGGATTTTCTTGTCGCCAAGAGCCTCACCCAAGCCCATATTCAGAGTGATCTTGGTTATGCGAGGCACTTGCATCACATTTTCCAATCCCAGCTCTTCTTTAAGCTTGAGCGCAATCTCGGTTGCGTACAGTTCTTTGAGCCTAGCCATGTTAACTACCTAGTCTGTCTTGTGCCTTAAACGGCTTCGCCACTGGATTTAAAAACGCGAATTTTATTCCCGTCTTCCAGTACCTTAAAACCAACTCTGTCAGCTTTCTGAGTGGCTGCATTGTAAATCGCTACGTTGGAAACCTGTATAGGCGCTTCCTTCTCAATGATTCCACCTGCAACACCCGCTTGAGGGTTTGGTTTTTGGTGTTTCTTTATCATGTGAATGCCGGATACGATCAGGCGATTGTCCTCTTGGACACGCACGACTTTACCGCGCTTACCTTTATCGCGACCCGCGATCACAATCACTTCGTCATCACGTTTAATTTTACGCATAACTCTGTCCTAATTATCCCTGGTTAGAAATACTTAAAGTACTTCAGGTGCCAAAGAAATGATTTTCATAAACTTTTCACCGCGAAGCTCTCTTGTTACAGGCCCGAAAATACGGGTTCCAACAGGAGCATCTTGGGCGTTTAACAACACCGCAGCATTGTCGTCGAACTTAATCAGTGAGCCATCTGCACGACGAACGCCCTTGCGGGTGCGCACCACTACAGCACTCATTACCTGACCTTTCTTCACCTTACCGCGGGGTATGGCTTCTTTAACAGTCACCTTGATGATATCGCCCACGGAGGCATAACGGCGATGTGAACCGCCTAAAACTTTAATGCACATAACGCGACGTGCACCACTGTTGTCAGCCACATCTAAGTAAGATTCTGTTTGAATCATCGTACGTCTCCGAAACTCTTTATGGCGTTAAACTGAAATTAGATTCCAGTTCCACGCTCTTCAATTTTCACCAATGCCCATGATTTTGTTTTAGAAAGCGGGCGAGATTCTGAAATAGTGACCAAGTCACCTTCCTTACACTCATTGCTTTCATCATGCGCCTTCAGCTTAGAAGATTTAGTGACGTACTTGCCATAAATCGGGTGCTTTACGCGGCGTTCAATCAGAACAGTGACGGTTTTATCCATCTTGTCGCTAACGACTTTACCCGTCAGCGTACGTGCTAGCTTATCTGCCTGAGCCATCGTTAGTTACCTGCCTTGTCTAAGCGCTGTTTTGATCCGAGCTCCGTTTTTAAACGGGCAATAGTGCGGCGAGTTTGCTTCAGCAAGTGCGTCTGAGTCAGCTGACCAGTAGACGCTTGCATGCGAAGTTTAAACTGCGCTTCCAATTGAGAGAGCAAGTCTGAGTTTAACTCTTCAACGGATTTTTCGCGGAGTTCTGAAGCTTTCATTACATCACCGAACGTTTCACGAATGTTGTCTTAATCGGCAACTTAGCAGCGGCTAGGTCGAAAGCTTCGCGAGCGATAGACTCGTCGACACCTTCCATCTCATAGAGAACCTTGCCAGGCTGTATTTGTGCCACCCAGTATTCCACATTACCCTTACCTTTACCCTGTCGAACTTCGAGAGGCTTTCCAGTAATGGGTTTATCTGGAAACACACGAATCCAGATTTTACCGCCACGTTTAATATGACGGGTCATCGCACGACGCGCCGCTTCGATCTGACGCGCTGTTATGCGTCCACGACCAATAGCTTTTAGCGCATACTCGCCGAAGCTCACTTTCGAGCCGCGAAGTGCCAAGCCGCGGTTGCGGCCTTTATGCATCTTGCGAAACTTTGTACGCTTTGGTTGAAGCATTTTGCGTACCCCTTTTAGTTAGAACGCTTTTTCTTTGGCTTGGATGCAGGTTCTACTACTTCTGCGCCACCGATAACTTCACCTTTGAAGATCCAGACCTTCACACCGATGATTCCATATGTAGTGGAAGCTTCGGCTGGTGCGTAATCGATATCGGCACGTAAAGTATGTAGCGGCACACGGCCTTCGCGGTACCATTCGGACCTTGCGATTTCTGCTCCACCTAAACGCCCGCCAACCTGAATCTTAATGCCTTCTGCACCTTGACGCATTGCGTTCTGAACGGCGCGCTTCATAGCGCGACGAAACATTACACGACGCTCAAGCTGCTGAGCAACGCTTTGCGCTACCAGAGTGGCATCCAGATCGGGCTTACGGATTTCTTCGATGTTGATGTGCACTGGCACACCCATCTGCTTGCTGATATCAGCGCGCAGCTTATCAACATCTTCACCTTTTTTACCAATCACGATGCCTGGACGGGCAGTGTGAATGGTTACACGCGCGGTGTTAGCTGGGCGTTCAATTTCTACGCGGCTAACAGAGGCGTGAGCCAGTTTTTCTTGAATGAACTTGCGAACTTTCAAATCGGTGTATAGCTTGTCTGCGTATTGATCACTACCGGCATACCAAGTTGAAGTATGCTTTTTGACAATACCTAGACGAATGCCTGTCGGATGTACTTTCTGACCCATAACGTCTGTCTCTTACTCGTCGGCTACTTTAACGGTGATGTGACAACTGCGCTTCAAAATGCGATCTGCACGGCCTTTCGCCCGTGGCTTGATACGCTTCATCGTCGTTCCCTCGTCCACAAAAACTGTGGAGACGGTCAGTTCATCTACATCCGCGCCTTCGTTATGCTCTGCGTTTGCTATTGCAGACTCGAGCACTTTTTTCAAAATTGCAGCGCCTTTTTTCGGGCTGAAAGCGAGTATGTCTAGAGCTTCTTCAACGCCTTTACCGCGTATCTGATCAGCTACTAGACGCGCTTTTTGCGCCGACAATTGAGCACCGCTTAATTTTGCTGCTACTTCCATCGTCATAGTCCTCGCGCTTAACGCTTCGCTTTCTTATCTGCCACGTGACCCTTGTACGTACGGGTACCGGCAAATTCGCCCAGCTTGTGTCCAACCATCTCTTCATTGATCAGGACGGGCACATGCTGACGGCCATTGTGGACTGCAATTGTTAAACCAACCATATCTGGCATAACCATTGAACGGCGCGACCAAGTTTTAATTGGACGACGATCGTTTGCTGCAGCCGCTACTTCGATCTTCTTAATCAGGTGAAGATCGACAAAAGGACCTTTTTTCAGTGAACGTGACACTTTGGCTTCCTCTTATTTCTTACCGCGACGACGAACAATCATATTGTCGGTGCGCTTATTCGAACGAGTCTTGTAGCCCTTTGCAGGAGTACCCCAAGGTGAAACTGGATGACGACCGCCCGAAGTACGACCTTCACCACCACCGTGTGGGTGATCCACCGGGTTCATCGCAACACCACGAACCGTTGGACGAACACCACGCCAGCGAGATGCACCCGCCTTACCCAAAGACCGCAGACTGTGTTCACTATTGGAAACTTCACCAAGAGTGGCACGACACTCGGACAAGACCTTACGCATTTCACCGCTGCGCAAGCGCAGTGTGGCGTGAGAACCTTCACGAGCAACCAGCTGAGCTGAACAACCAGCAGAGCGTGCAATTTGCGCACCCTTGCCTGGCTTAAGCTCAATACAGTGAATCACGCTACCTACCGGGATATTACGGATAGGAAGAGTGTTACCGGGTTTGATTGGCGCAGCGTCACCAGAAATAATCTGGTCGCCAGCGGAAACACCTTTTGGAGCGATAATGTAACGACGCTCGCCATCGGCATAACACACTAGTGCAATGTTAGCTGTGCGATTGGGATCGTACTCTAAGCGTTCAACTTTCGCTGGAATGCCGTCTTTATTGCGACGGAAATCGATAACACGATAGTGCTGCTTATGACCGCCACCAATGTGACGAGTCGTAATACGACCATTATTATTACGGCCGCCAGACTTTGACTTCTTCTCCAGCAAAGGCGCGTGAGGTGCACCCTTGTGTAGATCAGGACTTACAACACTGACTACGTGGCGGCGACCCGGAGATGTTGGTTTACGTTTTAAAATTGGCATCGCAACAATCCCCTTATTCGGCTATTTCAAAGTCGATATCTTGACCGGCAGCTAAACGCACATAGGCTTTCTTCCAATCGCTTTTCTTGCCAATACCATGGCGAGTGCGACGGGTTTTACCCTTTACGTTCAGTACACGAACATCTTCGACTTTAACATCAAAAAACTTTTCAACGGCGGCCTTAATTTCAGGCTTTTCTGCACTAGGCAGAACCTTGAAAACAACTTGGTTGGCAGCGTCGCCAGCCATTGCAGCTTTCTCAGAAACCACTGGACCTAACAACACTTTATAAAGGCGTTCTTGGTTCATCCCAGGATCTCCTCAAATTTCTTCAGTGCGTCAACAGTAACTACCACTTTATCGAAGCGAATCAGGGCAACCGGATCCACACCTTGCACATCACGAACGTCAACCTTATGCAGGTTGCGCGACGCCAAGAACAAGTTTTCGTTGATATCTTCTGTAACGATGAGCGCTTCAGACAAATCAAACTGAGCCATCTTTTGGACCAAAGCTTTGGTCTTAGGCGCTTCAAGTTCGAAATTCTCTACGACCAGCAGGCGCTCTTGACGAGTCAACTCAGACAAGATGCAACGCAGTGCTGCGCGGTACATTTTCTTGTTTAACTTCTGAGAGTGATCACGTGGCTGAGCGGCAAATGTAACACCACCTGAACGCCAGATCGGGCTGCTGTTGGTACCGGCACGTGCACGGCCAGTACCTTTTTGACGCCAGGGCTTTTTACCGCCACCGGCAACCGCTGCGCGGTTCTTTTGAGCCTTGGTGCCCTGACGACTGCCAGCCATATAGGCAACAACCGCTTGGTGAACCAAGTCTTGATTAAACTCTTTGCCGAAAGCAACGTCAGATACAGATACTGTACCTTTTGCGCCTTCGGGAGTTGCTATATTCAATTCCATAGTCAATCCCCTTACCCGTTGCTACGCAATTTCACAGCAGGACGCACTACTACGTCACCACCGGGGGCTCCAGGCACAGCGCCCTTAACCAACAGTAAATTGCGCTCAGCGTCAACTCTAACCACTTCGAGATTTTGAACGGTTACACGCTCAGAACCCATGTGGCCGGACATTTTCTTGCCCTTGAAGACGCGGCCTGGAGTTTGGCATTGACCAATTGAACCAGGTGCACGGTGTGAAATAGAGTTACCATGTGTAGCGTCTTGCATTGCAAAATTCCAACGCTTCACAGCGCCAGCAAAACCTTTACCCTTGGAAGTACCAGTGACATCGATTTTCTGACCCGCTTCAAAGGTTTCAACCGTTAGCGTTGAGCCAACTTCGAAAGCTTCTTCTGCGTCGTTGCGCAATTCAAATAGATCGCGACCAGCTTCAGTACTTGCTTTCGCAAAGTGACCAGCTGCTGCTTTGGTAACACGGGAGGCGCGACGTGTTCCAACGGTTACCTGCACAGCAGAGTATCCATCGGTGTCTACGCTTTTGACCTGAGTAATGCGATTGGGATCAACCTCAATCACAGTTACTGGTATTGAAACACCATCTTCGGTGAATATACGTGTCATGCCGCTTTTGCGACCGACTAGACCAATAGTCATTACTTTAAACCTCTCAGTGTACGGGGCTTTGACCCGCTATGGCCGCCCATTTCAGAGCGTTACACATGTCCGACTCATGTTGAGTGCGAACTTCAGCGTTGTTTATATATAGAGTTGTTACTGAACGAATTAGCCTAAGCTAATTTGAACTTCAACACCTGCCGCAAGATCTAACTTCATCAATGCGTCAACTGTCTTTTCTGTAGGCTCAACAATATCAAGCAAGCGCTTATGTGTGCGTATCTCGTATTGATCACGCGCGTCTTTGTTGACGTGCGGAGATACCAAGATAGTGAAACGCTCTTTACGAGTCGGCAACGGGATAGGACCCCGAACTTGGGCGCCAGTGCGCTTTGCCGTCTCAACGATCTCCTGGGTAGAAGAATCGATAAGCTTATGATCAAAAGCTTTCAGGCGAATCCGAATACGTTGATTCTGCATGTTGAACCAAACTCCAAAATACTTAAAAGAACTGGACACGCTTTCTGCATGGCCATCAAAACCACCCAGAGACAGGCTCTGAACGGAGGCGAAATTCTACTGATGTGGGGAGGCGATGTCAACAGCGATACGGAATTAAATACAAAAGACCGAATTTAAAATAAATGTGATAGAATTCAATGGCTTACAATTGAACCAGCGTGACGGCAGCGAAGCTAACGGCCACCACCCCCTTGTCGGGCCACGCGCGCTCAAAATTAGAAGCGCAATCTCACAAGACTAACTCCACGCAACCGTAAACGGCAAGGAAGTCGATTCACGAGACTCAAAATTAAAACGCATCGCCACCTCAAAGTCCCTTTCTGCCTGAACCCGAGAAGAAAAAGGACCATTAGACATCGCCTCTCTCGTGGTATAAAACCACAACCCATTCTCTCGATAATAACGTTCAGAACGGTAAGGATATTCTTTAACCTCCCCATCTCGACTTAGGGTGTTGGATGCTCCAACCTCACTTAGCCCTTCAAATTTCATCACTCACACCTATGTACCTACAAAACATTATCGCGCCCCAGCTTCTCACGCCAAAGAAAGAAAGCGCGACCCCAAAAGCTACCAATCAAACTCACGCCAGAAGTTAGCAAAAAGTGAGCCAACAAATATTCCGATATAATTCAAGGACTTAAATTAACAAGGAAAAAAAGTGTTAATGATTTCGACGCCAACTACTCAGAATCGAACAAGATTAGGCTCCGGCAATAAAAGCCAAAAGACATATAGATAGGAAGAGGCGAGGCTATCGAAGCCGCATTTACGAAGCAAACTGCTAGAGCTAACCCACGCACAACAAGAGAAAATTAAACAATAGGAGTCTTTATCAGACCAAAAGCAACAGACAAAAAAAAGCCGCGCTATAAAAGCACGGCTTTTCCGTCTTATCACTAAACCGAAGATATTACTCTATGATTTTAGCAACAACACCGGCGCCAACAGTACGGCCACCTTCACGGATTGCAAAACGAAGACCGTCTTCCATCGCGATTGGGTTAATCAGGGTAACTTCCATCTGGATGTTATCACCCGGCATTACCATCTCAACGCCTTCTGGCAATTCACAAGCACCGGTTACGTCAGTTGTACGGAAGTAGAACTGAGGACGATAGCCCTTGAAGAAAGGAGTGTGACGTCCGCCTTCATCTTTCGACAATACATAAACTTCTGCAACAAACTTGGTGTGCGGGTTAATTGAACCTGGAGCAGCCAAAACCTGCCCACGCTCAACTTCATCACGCTTAGTACCACGAAGCAGTACACCAACGTTCTCACCTGCACGACCTTCGTCAAGCAACTTGCGGAACATCTCAACACCAGTACAAGTAGTGGTAGTTGTTTCGCGGATACCGATAACTTCGATAGACTCACCGGTTTTAACGATGCCACGCTCAACACGACCGGTTACAACCGTACCGCGACCAGAGATAGAGAACACATCTTCAATTGGCAGCAAGAAAGGCTGGTCAATAGAACGCTCGGGCTCAGGAATGTAAGAATCCAGAGTTTCAACCAAAGTCTTCACTGCAGTTGTACCCAAACCGTGCTCATCTTCGCCGTTAAGCGCCATCAAGGCAGAACCTGCGATGATTGGAGTGTCATCACCCGGGAATTCGTAAGCGTCAAGCAGCTCGCGCAGCTCCATCTCAACCAACTCCAACATCTCTGCGTATTCTTCTGACTCAACGCCACCACAATCTTCTGCAAGAAGGTCGGCCTTGTTCAGGAATACAACGATGTAAGGTACACCAACCTGACGTGACAGCAAGATGTGCTCGCGCGTCTGAGGCATTGGGCCGTCAGTTGCGCCACACACCAATATAGCGCCATCCATCTGGGCTGCACCGGTAATCATGTTCTTAACGTAGTCGGCGTGACCTGGGCAATCTACGTGTGCGTAGTGGCGATCAGGTGAGTCGTATTCTACGTGAGAAGTCGCGATAGTGATGCCGCGCTCTCTTTCTTCGGGTGCATTATCGATGCCGTCAAAAGCAACGACGTTGCCGCCCCATACTTCTGCACATACGCGAGTTAACGCGGCTGTCAGAGTGGTTTTACCGTGGTCAACGTGACCGATGGTGCCCACGTTTACATGGGGCTTGGTACGTTCAAATTGCTCTTTTGCCACTTTCGTAATCCTCTAAAAATAGATACAAGATAGAAAAAATTAATTAAGAGTTCGTTATCGGCCATAAACCTTGGCAATCACTGCATTTGCAACGTTGCTTGGGGCCTCAGCATAATGATCGAATTCCATTGTGAATGTTGCGCGCCCCTGTGTTGCAGAGCGCAAGTCGGTGGCGTAACCAAACATTTCCGCCAGCGGGACCATGGCGCTAACCACTTTCCCCAAGACACTGCCTTCCATACCCTGAATCAGGCCGCGGCGGCGGTTTAAATCACCCACCACATCACCCATATTATCTTCAGGAGTTACCACCTCTACTTTCATCATTGGCTCCAACAAGACCGCCCCACCTACATCGGCGAGCTTCTTGGTGGCCATAGATGCAGCGATTTTAAAGGCCATTTCATTGGAATCCACGTCGTGAAATGACCCATCGTACAAAGTAGCCTTAATGCCCAGCAGCGGATATCCGGCTAAAACACCGTTTTTTATCTGCTCACTGATGCCTTTTTCAACCGCAGGAATATATTCACGAGGAACAGTACCCCCAACGATTTCGTTCACAAACTCCAGCTTTTCGGCATTCTCATCTTCCGCAGGCTCAAACTTAACCCACACATGACCATACTGACCGCGGCCGCCGGACTGGCGAACAAACTTGCCCTCAATGTCAGTTGTTGCACGAATGGTTTCACGGTAAGCCACTTGGGGCTTGCCTATATTCGCATCAACACTGAACTCTCTGCGCATCCGCTCTACGAGAATATCCAGGTGCAACTCACCCATACCGGAAATAATAGTCTGACCAGTTTCTTCATCGGTTTTTACGCGGAACGAGGGATCCTCTTGGGCCAACTTACCCAGAGCGACGCCCATTTTTTCTTGATCAGCCTTGGTGCGAGGCTCAACTGCCACTGAAATTACTGGCTCGGGGAACTCCATCCGCTCAAGCGTAATGACATCATTCAAACTACAGAGCGTATCGCCCGTTGTAACGTCCTTGAAACCAATACCCGCAGCGATATCGCCTGCCAGCACTTGCTTAATTTCCTGCCGATCGTTCGAATGCATCTGCACCATACGACCTACCCGCTCTTTGCGGCTTTTTATCGGGTTATACAAAGTGTCGCCCGAGTTCAGAGTGCCCGAGTAAACACGAAAGAAGGTAAGCGTGCCCACAAATGGGTCAGTAGCGATCTTAAAAGCCAAGGCCGAGAAAGGTGCATTGTCATCCGCCTCACGTGTGGCAACGGTCTCCCCATCGTCAAGTGTACCCTCAATCGCCTTAACTTCCGTAGGCGAGGGTAGATATTCAACAACAGCGTCAAGCATAGCCTGCACGCCTTTGTTCTTAAACGCCGAACCACCAATCACCGGGATAATTTCATTGGCTAAGGTGCGCTCGCGGATAGCCGCCTTTATTTCCTCTTCAGAAAGCTCGCCGCCTTCCAAATATTTGTCCATTAGGTCGTCATTTGCTTCGGCTGCAGTCTCAACCAAAAATTCGCGCATTTCTTCGCATTTGGCCTGCAGGTCAGACGGAATCTCACCGTACTCGAAGGTCATCCCTTGGTCTTCTTCGCTCCAGAGAATGGTCTTCATCTTAATGAGGTCCACAACTCCTTTGAAATTCTCTTCCGCTCCAATTGTCATCTGTAATGGAACAGGCAGCGCACCTAAGCGCGTCTTTAATTGGTCTATCACCATCTCGAAGCTTGCACCCGCTCGGTCCATCTTATTGACGAACACCATGCGAGGCACTTCATATTTGTTTGCTTGTCGCCACACAGTTTCAGTTTGCGGCTGAACGCCAGAGGAGCCACACAGCACCACAACAGCGCCATCAAGTACACGCAATGAACGCTCTACCTCAATGGTAAAGTCAACGTGGCCTGGGGTATCAATAATATTTACACGATGCTGCTCAAACTGCTGATCCATACCGGACCAAAAACAAGTCGTAGCTGCCGATGTGATAGTAATGCCGCGCTCTTGCTCTTGCTCCATCCAGTCCATGGTAGCCGCACCATCGTGCACCTCACCAATTTTATGAGACAGACCGGTATAAAACAAAACTCGCTCAGTGGTAGTGGTTTTACCCGCATCAACATGCGCACAGATACCAATATTGCGGTAGCGTGCTATAGGTGTTTTACGTGCCACGACGGTATTTCCTAATTGCCCTCTCTATGCAAAAAAGCCATGCAAGAAAGAAAAGGGGTAAACGGTAAAAGGCAGCAAAAATTGCTGCCTTTTGATTCTGCAAAAAGTGTTCACAAACCGCTTGCTTAGAAGCGGTAGTGAGAAAACGCCTTGTTGGCTTCAGCCATACGGTGAACGTCTTCACGCTTCTTAACAGCGGCGCCTTTGCCTTGAGATGCATCAATTAGCTCTCCGGCCAAGCGCTGGTCCATAGACTTCTCACCGCGCTTGCGAGAGAACTCAACCAACCAACGCATTGCCAAGGCATGGCGACGTGCAGGGCGCACTTCAACAGGCACTTGGTAAGTAGCACCACCTACACGGCGAGATTTAACCTCAACCATGGGGGCAATAGCTTCCAAAGCCTCATCAAAAACCTCAATTGGGTCTTTATTCAGCTTTGCACTTACGATATCCATAGCACCATAGACAATGCGCTCAGCGACAGCTTTTTTGCCGCTAACCATTACCATGTTCATGAATTTTGCAAGTGTCAGGTTACCGAACTTGGGATCCGGTAGAATTTCGCGCTTAGCGACAACTCTTCTTCTTGGCATCTTACTATCTCTTCTTCAGGGTTTCTAAGACCTCACTCGAAAGTGAACGTGCTTAGCCTTACTCGGTTCTAACCGAAAACGTATGCGCCTAAATCTATCTCAAAACGAGACTTATTTAGGACGCTTGGTACCGTACTTTGAGCGACCTTGCTTACGGTCGTTCACGCCAGAAGTATCCAAAGAACCACGTACAGTGTGATAACGCACACCAGGTAGATCTTTTACACGACCGCCGCGAATCAATACCACGCTGTGTTCCTGCAAGTTGTGCCCTTCACCACCGATGTAAGAAGTTACTTCAAAACCATTGGTCAGGCGCACACGGCAAACCTTACGCAAGGCCGAGTTTGGCTTCTTAGGTGTAGTGGTATAAACACGGGTACAAACGCCACGTTTCTGAGGGTTACCTTGCAGAGCGGGTACATCGCTCTTCTGAACCTTACGTTTTCTCGGCTTACGAACCAATTGGTTGATCGTTGCCATGAAAATAAACTCCACAAATAAAACTTGCCTTCATAATGAAGACATACATTAAAAGAAAGTGCAAAGCAGCTAATTTGCTGATCTGCGCCCACTTCTGTTAAAAAGCGGGTTGCGCATTGTAATGACGCCACCCGCTCCCGTCAAGGAACAGTCGGTGAAAAATCACCCACTGCCACTTAATTTAGTACGTTAGCTCGCGCTAGACTTCAAAGCTTCCATCAAGGCGGCTTCGACTTCTGCGGCACTTACGCCACCATCAGACTTCGCTGGGGCAGCCAATTCAGCCTCACGACGCAAACGACGTGCGTTGTGGTAAGCCAAACCAGTACCCGCTGGAATCAAACGACCCACAACCACGTTTTCCTTCAAGCCGCGAAGCATATCTTTCTTGCCGGTTACGGCCGCTTCGGTCAGCACTCGCGTGGTTTCTTGGAAAGAAGCCGCCGAGATAAAGGATTCGGTTGCCAAAGAAGCCTTGGTGATACCTAACAACTGTCGCTCAAATTGAGCGGGCTGGCGGTCTTCTGAGCGTAAACGCTCATTTTCTTCCAGTACGTTGTTAAATTCAGCCTGCTCACCTTTCACGAAGCTGGAATCACCCATTTGAGTAATTTCAACTTTGCGCAACATCTGGCGAACAATAGTTTCAATGTGCTTATCGTTAATTCCAACACCCTGCAAGCGGTAAACTTCCTGGATCTCGGTAGTAATATAGCGAGCCAAGGCCTCAACACCCTGCAAGCGCAGAATATCGTGAGGGTTACTTGGGCCATCAGATACAATTTCACCCTTCTCTACTTGCTCACCCTCAAACACTGTCATTTGACGATGCTTGGGAATCAGAACTTCGTAGTGGGTAGAACCGTCAGGCAATGGCTGCCCGTCAGTTGGAGTGATAACCAAACGACGCTTACCTTTGGTTTCTTTACCAAAGCTCACGGTGCCGGAAATCTCCGCCAGGATAGACGATTCTTTTGGCTTACGCGCTTCGAACAAGTCGGCAACACGCGGCAAACCACCGGTGATATCTCGAGTCTTCGAACCTTCCTGAGGAATACGAGCAACAACGTCACCCACACCTACCATGTCACCATTATTCAGGCTAACGATCGACTTTGGCGGCAATGTGTAGTGAGCGGGTACATTCGTATTCGCCAAGAACAGCTCATTGCCATCTTCATCAACCAAGGTAACCGCAGGCTTCAAGTCTTTACCGGCCGCAGGACGTTCCGCTGGGTCGATAATCTCGATGGAGCTCAGGCCGGTCAGGTCATCAGTTTGACGACGAACAGACAAGTTGTCTTCCATACCGGTGAAAGCGATTCTACCGGCCACTTCTGTAACGATGGGGTGTGTGTGCGGATCCCATTTAGCAATGAAATCCCCGCCCTTAACCTCAGTACCGTCATGTACAGTAATTACTGCGCCATATGGGATTTTATAGCGCTCGCGTTCACGACCAGTTGAATCGGCCACAGCCAACTCACCCGAACGGGATACGGCAACTAAATGCCCTGCAGCGTTTTCCACAATTTTAACGTTGTGCAAACGTACCACGCCGTCTTGCTTAACCTGAACGCTATCGACAGCCGAGGCTCTAGAAGCCGCGCCACCAATGTGGAAAGTACGCATCGTAAGCTGGGTACCTGGCTCACCAATGGACTGGGCGGCGATAACGCCTACCGCTTCACCTACATTGATACGATGTCCACGAGCCAAATCACGGCCGTAACACTGTGAACAAATACCGCGACGAGATTCACAAGCGATGGGTGAACGTACGCTCACCTCATCAATGCTCATCTCTTCAATGCGCTCAACCCAGGCTTCGTCAATCATGGTGCCGGCTGAAACAATAATCTCATCAGTACCAGGGCGCAGAACATCACGCGCCACAACACGACCCAGAATACGATCGCCCAGTGTTTCGATGATGTCGCCACCCTCGATGACCGGTGCCATACTCAAACCGCGATCGGTACCACAATCAATAGCAGTGACAACCATGTCCTGCGCCACGTCAACCAAACGACGAGTCAGGTAACCGGAGTTAGCTGTTTTCAATGCCGTATCGGCCAAACCTTTACGAGCACCGTGAGTAGAAATAAAGTACTGAAGTACATTCAAACCTTCACGGAAGTTCGCGATAATTGGCGTTTCAATAATTGAACCGTCGGGACGGGCCATCAAACCACGCATACCAGCAAGCTGACGAATCTGTGCGGGCGAACCACGAGCACCAGAGTCGGCGTACATGAATACTGAGTTGAAGGAGTCTTGCTTCTCTTCTTCTCCGTCACGATTAACAACAGCCTCTTTACTGATGCCTTCCATCATGGCCTTAGCCACGAGGTCGTTAGCACGAGACCAGATATCGATTACTTTGTTGTATTTCTCACCCTGGGTTACCAGACCTGAGGCATACTGACCTTCGATTTCAAGCACTTCTGCTTCGGCACGAGCCACGATGTCTGCTTTAGCATCGGGAATAGCGAAATCGTTCACGCCAATCGAAGAACCTGATCTGGTGGAGAAATCATAGCCCATGTACATCAAGCGATCGGCAAAAATTACCGATGCCTTCAAACCCACTACACGGTAACAGTAGTTAATCAAAGCCGAGATGGCCTTCTTAACCATGTTTTTGTTAGCCATTTCGAAGGGCATGCCTTCCGGCACAATCTCCCACAACAAAATACGGCCGACAGTTGTGTCAACAATTTTGGTCGTTTCTTGAGTCTCGCCGTCTTCACCCATTAATACTTCGCGAATACGTACTTTAACGCGCGCCTGCAGGTCAACTTGCTTAGCGTAATAAGCACGGCTCACTTCTTTGGCGTCGGAAAACACCATGCCTTCACCCTGAGCATTTACACGCTCACGAGTCATCCAGTACAAACCCAAAACAACGTCTTGAGACGGCACAATAATAGGCTGACCGTTTGCTGGCGAAAGGATGTTGTTAGTCGACATCATCAAGGCGCGCGCTTCTAACTGAGCTTCAATGGTCAAGGGCACGTGTACGGCCATCTGGTCGCCATCGAAGTCGGCGTTGTAAGCAGCACAAACCAAGGGGTGTAATTGAATAGCTTTACCTTCAATCAACACAGGCTCAAAAGCCTGAATACCCAAACGGTGCAATGTGGGCGCTCGGTTAAGCATAACCGGGTGCTCACGAATCACTTCGTCGAGAATATCCCAAACAACAGGCTCTTCACGCTCTACCATTTTCTTTGCAGCTTTAATGGTTGTGGCCAAGCCACGCAGTTCAAGCTTGCTGAAGATGAAAGGCTTAAACAATTCCAAAGCCATTTTCTTAGGCAGACCACATTGATGCAGCCGCAAAGTTGGGCCCACAACAATAACCGAACGACCCGAGTAATCTACTCGCTTACCCAACAAGTTCTGACGGAAACGACCCTGCTTACCTTTGATCATATCGGCCAAAGACTTCAGAGGACGCTTGTTAGAACCGGTGATGGCGCGACCGCGACGACCGTTATCCAACAAGGCATCAACAGATTCCTGCAACATACGCTTTTCGTTGCGCACGATAATGTCTGGAGCGTTGAGATCCAACAAACGCTTCAAACGGTTGTTGCGGTTAATCACACGGCGATACAAATCGTTCAAGTCGGATGTGGCAAAACGACCACCATCCAATGGAACCAAAGGACGCAAATCAGGCGGAAGAACGGGCAACACTTCCATCACCATCCACTCTGGCTTGTTGCCAGACTGGTGGAAAGCTTCCAGCAACTTCAAGCGCTTGGAAAACTTTTTAATTTTGGTTTCGCTGTTTGTGTTGGGAATCTCTTCACGCAAATGAGCAATTTCGCTTTCCAGGTCGATATCTTTCATCAACTCTTGAATAGCTTCAGCACCCATCTTAGCGTCGAATTCGTCGCCAAACTCTTCCATGGCTTCGAAGTACTGCTCATCGTTTAGCAGCTGACTGCGCTCTAAGGTCGTCATACCTGGCTGGGTAACGACGTAAGATTCGAAATACAACACACGTTCAATATCACGCAAGGTCATATCCAGCAGCAAACCGATACGGCTTGGCAGCGACTTCAAAAACCAAATATGTGCAACTGGGCTAGCCAGTTCAATGTGACCCATGCGCTCACGACGCACTTTTGACAAGGTCACTTCTACACCGCACTTCTCGCAGATAATACCGCGATGCTTCATGCGCTTGTATTTGCCACACAGGCATTCGTAATCTTTTACTGGGCCAAAAATTTTGGCACAGAACAAACCTTCACGTTCAGGCTTGAACGTGCGGTAGTTGATGGTCTCTGGCTTTTTAACTTCGCCAAAGGACCATGAGCGAACCATTTCTGGCGAGGCCAGAGCAATACGGATCGCATCAAATTCTTCAACTTGTCCTTGGGACTTCAGCAGGTTAAGTAAGTCTTTCAAGGGCACTTCCTCCAATTGGAACTCAGTGGTGGTTCGGTGTACTGGACGGTGTGCTGCACACACCGTCCAGTAGCGTATTTACTCATCGGTTCAGGAATCCTGTTCCAATTCCATGTTGATACCAAGCGAGCGAATTTCTTTAACCAATACGTTAAAGGATTCCGGCATACCCGGTTCCATACGATGATCGCCGTCCACAATGTTTTTGTACATTTTGGTACGACCAGCAACGTCATCGGATTTAACGGTGAGCATCTCTTGAAGCGTGTACGCGGCGCCATAAGCTTCCAAGGCCCACACTTCCATCTCTCCGAATCGCTGACCACCGAACTGCGCTTTACCACCCAGCGGCTGCTGAGTAACAAGGCTGTAAGAACCGGTAGAACGAGCGTGCATTTTATCGTCTACCAAGTGGTTCAACTTCAACATGTACATGTAGCCAACCGTGACAGGACGCGTAAACGCATCACCAGAACGACCGTCATACAAAACGGTTTGACCCGTGTCCGAAAGATCAGCCAAACGCAACAGCTCTTTGATTTCGCTTTCATCTGCGCCATCAAAAACTGGGGTGGCCATGGGCACACCGCCGCGCAGATTCTGAGCCAGTGCCATTACATCGGTATCGCTAAACGATTTTAGATCTTCCTTACCGGCCCGGTCGCCTGTCTTGTTATAGACTTCCTCAAGGAATTCACGCACTTCAGCCACTTTGCGCTGCTCTTCAACCATGGTGTTGATCTTGTCACCAAGACCTTTTGCAGCCATGCCCAAGTGCATCTCAAGTACCTGACCTACGTTCATTCGCGAGGGAACACCCAACGGGTTCAGAACGATATCAACAGGCTGACCTTTTTCGTCATACGGCATATCTTCAATTGGCATAATCACCGAGATTACACCTTTGTTACCGTGACGGCCGGCCATCTTATCGCCAGGTTGAATACGACGTTTAATAGCGAGGTAAACCTTAACGATTTTCAGAACACCTGGTGCTAAATCATCGCCAGTTTCTAACTTGCGCTTTTTATCTTCAAAGCGCTCATCAAGAATGATACGACGCTCAGCCAATAACTCTTCAGCGCGATCCAATTGCTCGCTAAGTGCGTCGTCAGACATACGCAGCTTAACCCACTGGTTAAGCTCCAAACCGTCGAGTAATTCGTCGGTAAGGGCGACACCTTTCTTAATATCACCTGTGCCCGCGGCCACTTTTTGACCCAACAATGCAGCGCGTAGACGCTGGAAGGTGGCCGTTTCCATGATGCGGAACTCTTCGTTCAAGTCTTTGCGAACCTGGTCGAGCTGGCTTTTTTCAATATCTTTACTGCGGTGATCTTTTTCCAAACCATCGCGAGTAAATACCTGTACGTCGATAACCGTACCTTTAACACTGGTCGGTACACGAAGAGAGGTATCTTTAACGTCAGAAGCCTTCTCACCAAAAATTGCGCGCAGAAGCTTTTCTTCTGGAGTCAGCTGAGTCTCGCCTTTCGGAGTTACTTTACCAACCAGAATATCGCCAGGCCCAACTTCAGCACCGATATAAACGATGCCAGACTCATCTAGCTTATTCAGTGCGCTTTCACCCACATTGGGGATATCCGCAGAGATTTCTTCGCTACCCAGCTTCGTGTCACGGGCAATACAAGTTAGCTCTTGAATATGAATGGTGGTGAAGCGATCTTCTTTGACTACTCGTTCAGACACCAAGATGGAATCTTCGAAGTTGTAACCATTCCACGGCATAAAGGCGATACGCATATTCTGACCAAGCGCCAATTCACCCAAGTCTACAGACGGGCCATCGGCCAGAATGTCACCGCGGGTAATGCCGTCACCCAGAGACACAATAGGTCGCTGGTTAATACAGGTGTTTTGGTTCGAACGTGTGTACTTGGTGAGGTTGTAAATATCCACACCCGCATCACCCGTTTCTACTTCGTCGTCATTCACTTTCACGACAATACGGGCTGCGTCTACACGCTCAATCACTCCGCCGCGCCTAGCAACAACACAAACACCAGAATCTCGCGCAACAAAGCGCTCCATTCCCGTGCCGACTAAGGGCTTGTCAGCCTTTAGAGTAGGAACCGCTTGACGCTGCATGTTCGAACCCATCAAAGCACGGTTAGCATCATCGTGTTCCAGGAATGGAATCAACGAGGCGGCAACCGAAACCACCTGGCGCGGAGACACATCCATATACTGGACATCGTCAGGCACGCGCAAAGTAAATTCACCTTGGTGCCGAACGGAAACCAATTCGTCAACGAGCTTACCCTGCTTGCTAATAGTAGCCGAAGCCTGAGCGATGATGTGCTCAGATTCATTGATAGCTGAGAGGTATTCAATCTCATCCGTAACCTTGGACTTATCAACCTTACGGTATGGAGTCTCTAAGAAGCCGTGATGATTGGTTCGCGCATAGGTAGCCAATGAGTTGATCAGACCAATGTTTGGCCCTTCTGGTGTCTCAATTGGACAAACACGGCCGTAGTGCGTGGGGTGTACATCTCGCACTTCAAATCCAGCACGTTCACGAGTCAGACCGCCAGGCCCCAAGGCCGAAACGCGACGCTTGTGAGTTACTTCAGAAAGCGGGTTGTTCTGATCCATAAACTGAGACAACTGAGAAGAACCGAAGAACTCCTTAACCGCCGCAGCTACTGGCTTGGCATTGATCAGATCCTGTGGCATCAGGCCTTCACTTTCGGCCATAGACAAGCGCTCTTTAACTGCGCGCTCTACTCGAACCAAACCTACACGGAACTGGTTTTCTGCCATTTCTCCAACAGAGCGGACACGACGGTTACCGAGGTGATCGATATCATCAACCACGCCTTGACCGTTGCGAATGCCAACCAGAGTTTTCAATACATCAACAATGTCTTTATTCGACAGCGTACCTTCACCCAACTCTTCTTCACGACTCAAGCGGCGGTTAAACTTCATGCGACCAACCGCAGAAAGATCATAACGCTCTTGACTGAAGAACAAATTCTGGAACAGACCTTCGGCCGATTCTTTTGTGGGTGGTTCGCCAGGGCGCATCATGCGGTAGATTTCTACCAGCGCTTCAAGACCTGAACGCGTTGCGTCAATCCGCAAGGTGTCAGAAATAAACGAACCGCAATCAAGATCATTGGTGTACAAAGTCTCAATATTGGTGACGCCGCTGGCCTGCAATCCTTCAATCACTTCTTCAGTGATTTCAGTATTACACTCAAACAGAATCTCACCGGTCTCTGGATTGACTATATCTGTCGCCAACGACAAACCCATCAGGTATTCGGGGGGTACAGACAGTTGAGTTACTTTAGCTTTTTCAAGTTGCAGAATATGACGTGCGGTAACGCGACGCCCCTCTTCAACAACTACATTGCCCTTATTGTCTTTGATATCAAAGGTCGCAATGTCGCCACGCAAACGTGAAGGCACAAGCTCATGAGTGCATTCGCCTTCGGCGCTGACCGTAAAGCTTGAGCGATCAAAGAACATATCGAGCATTTGCTCTGAGCTGTAGCCCAACGCGCGCAGTAAAACAGTCGCAGGTAATTTGCGGCGACGGTCAATACGCACATAAACCATGTCTTTGGCGTCGAACTCAAAGTCCAACCACGACCCACGGTAAGGAATTACCCGGGCCGAATAGAGCAGCTTGCCCGACGAATGGGTTTTACCCTTGTCGTGGTCAAAGAAGACACCTGGCGAACGGTGCAGCTGGGAAACAATAACCCGCTCGGTGCCATTGATAACGAATGTTCCGTTATCAGTCATGAGCGGAATCTCGCCCATGTACACTTCTTGCTCTTTAATATCCTTGATCGCCTTATTGGACGATTCACGATCATAAATGATCAGGCGCGCCTTTACCCGCAGAGGTACAGCATAGGTTATACCGCGAGACACACACTCATTCACATCGAATGCGGGCTTGCCGAGGTTATAACTCACGTACTCCAGCGCAGCACTCCCAGAATAACTAACAATCGGGAATACAGATTTAAATGCCGCGTGCAGACCATAGTCAGCGCGGTCTTCGGCAGGTGTACCTGCCTGGGTAAACTTTCGGTACGAATCCAGCTGTATCGCCAGTAAGTACGGAACATCCATGACGATAGGCAATTTGCTAAAGTCTTTACGGATACGTTTTTTCTCAGTGTATGAGTAAGCCATCAATTTTCCCCAGCTTGTTCACGGAAGGGCTTGATCTCTGCCACAGAAACGCGGGTGGCGTCTCCTCGCTAATACCGTTGCTTGCTTTTTAGTGTCGCAGTACGCTCAAGATTCTGATCGTCACTACTTCAGCCATTATCCGTTGGCTGCAAACGGAAAAAGGCCGGCGGGAAAATCACCCACCAGCCTCAAGCCAAACCTAGGTTAGGCTCCTGTCACTAGGCAAAATGAATTACTTCACTTCTACCTGAGCGCCAGCTTCTTCCAAGGCCGCTTTAGCTGCCTCAGCGTCTTCTTTAGAAGCGCCTTCTTTAACGGTCGTAGGTGCGCCGTCTACCATTCCCTTGGCTTCTTTCAAACCCAAGCCAGTGATAGCACGTACAGCCTTGATCACGTTAACTTTCTTGTCGCCTACAGCAGACAAAACAACGTCGAATTCAGTCTGCTCTTCAGCAGCACCGCCAGCGTCAGCCGCTACCGCTACTGATGCAGCTGCAGCACTTACGCCAAATTTTTCTTCCATTGCTTCGATCAGCTCAACAACGTCTTTAACAGACATTTCGGCTACGGCATTGATGATATCGTCTTTAGTCAATGACATGGTCAGTTCCTAACTTAGTGGAGCACTGATTGTTTCTTCAGAAACATGGCTCATTAATTTCTTTGTAAACTGCTTGCTACCCAATAGACACGAGGCCCAATGGAATATTAAGCGGCTTCCTGTTCTTTTTGATCGCGAATAGCTGCAATAGTACGAACCAACTTGCCTGCTGAGGCTTCTTTCATAACGCTCATCAGCTTGGAAATTGCTTCGTCGTATGTTGGCAGGGTAGCCAACAAAGCGATGTCGGTGATTTCACCTTCAAACGCTGCTGCTTTTAGCTCTAATTTGTCATTTTCTTTAGCGAAAGCACTCAGGATACGCGCGCCGGCGCCTGGGTGTTCGTTTGAAAATGCAATCAGAGTTGGACCTACTAGAGTGTCATTTAGACATTCATAGTCGGTTCCTTCCACTGCGCGACGGGCTAGAGTATTACGAACGACTTTCAACCAAACGCCGTTTTCGCGAGCCTCTTTCCGCAGAGCGGTCATGTCACTTACTGTTACGCCACGTGAGTCGGCAACAACAGCAGACAATGCGCTCTTGGCAGCTTCTTGGACATCCGCAACAATTGCTTTCTTGTCTTCGAGTCCTAATGCCACGAGTTATCTCCTGGATTTGACCTGCATTCCGACTCCCCCCACAAAGGGTTAAGCTCGTAATACTGGTCGTTTCGTTAACCTTCTGGCAAAAATTCATTTGCCAGAAGGCTGTTTTTCGGTGATCTCATTCAGTACGAATACTGAGTTGGGTCTCACCGTCTGCGTAGGCTCAAACTCTAAATCGAGTTTTCATTAAGCCAGCTAATAAACCCTTGCGGGAGCACTCGCTATAACACCTACGGTCTTTGACGGCCTGCGTTGACTGATAATAAAACCAGTTTCCGCAGACCCCAAAGTTCGTTTTGCGCACAGCTTATTTAAAGTAAATTAAATATCCAGTGACGCGTGATCTATTACAAGGCTTGGGCCCATGGTGCTGCTCAGGCTAATTTTGCCTAGGAATACACCCTTGGCAGATGCAGGCTTGGCCTTCTTCAGGTCAACTACAAGTGCTTCCAAGTTTTCTTTTAGAGCTGTCACTTCGAAACTTAGCTTGCCAATTCCGCCGTGAACAATGCCGCCTTTTTCAGCGCGAAAACGCACCTGACCGGCTTTAGCATTTTTAACTGCTGTTGCAACATCGGGTGTTACAGTGCCAGTCTTAGGGTTAGGCATCAGACCGCGAGGCCCTAACACCTGGCCCAACTGACCAACAACACGCATGGCTGCAGGGTCGGCGATAACAACGTCAAAATCCATGTTGCCCGCTTTAACCTGCTCAGCAAGATCTTCCATACCCACCAGGTCAGCACCAGCAGCTAAAGCAGCTTCAGCGTTTGCACCTTGTGTGAATACAGCAACGCGAACTTCTTTACCGGTACCGTGTGGCAAGGTAGTCGCTCCGCGAACGTTTTGATCTGATTTGCGTGGGTCGATGCCTAACTTGATAGCAACATCAACGGTCTCTGCAAACTTCACGGAAGACACTTCTTTTAATATTGCTACTGCATCTACTAAATTGTACTGCTTAGTAGAATCAACTTTTTCGTTTATAGCGCGCTTACGCTTAGATAATGTAGCCATCTTATAGGCCCTCCACATTCAAGCCCATGGCTCGCGCGGAACCGGCAATAGTACGTACCGCAGCATCCATATCAGCTGCTGTTAAGTCAGCCGCTTTAGTCGTCGCGATTTCTTCAAGCTGTGCACGTGTAACCGTACCCACTTTATCAGTGTTTGGACGTGAACTACCGCTGGTGATGCCAGCTGCTTTCTTCAACAAGAAAGAGGCCGGTGGCGTCTTCATTGTGAAGGTAAAGCTGCGATCACTATAAACGCTGATTACAACAGGAACAGGCGCGCCCGCTTCCATACCTTGAGTCTGGGCGTTAAACGCTTTACAGAACTCCATGATGTTTACGCCGTGCTGACCCAGAGCCGGACCTACGGGAGGGCTTGGGTTAGCTTTACCAGCGGCTACTTGCAGCTTAATATAAGCTTCAATCTTCTTTGCCATGATGTCTTACTCCTAAATGGGTGTTAACGCCTCAAAATTGCTTTTGGCAAACAATTCATCGCCGGCTCCCCTCTCTCTGCACAGCAGAGACACAAAAACCCCCTTCCGCATTAAGCAGAAGAAGGCACCTAAATATTTACCAGTCAATCAGACCTTTTCGACCTGACCAAATTCCAATTCTACTGGTGTTGAACGACCAAAAATCAATACTGCAACGCGCAGACGACTCTTATCGTAGTTAACTTCCTCAACAACACCGTTGAAGTCGTTAAACGGCCCATCAATAACGCGAACCATCTCGCCGGGCTCAAATATAGTCTTGGGCTTGGGCTTCTCAACCGAATCATCGATTCGCTGCAGAATAGCCTCAGCTTCTTTCTCGGTGATGGGCGCGGGCTGGTCGGCTTTGCCGCCGATGAAGCCCATCACTCGAGGAGTATCTTTTACCAAGTGCCAGCTGTCGTCATTCAACTCCATCTGCACAAGGACATAACCAGGGAAAAATTTGCGCTCACTGCGACGTTTTTGGCCACCGCGCATTTCCACTACTTCTTCTGTAGGCACTAAAATTTCGCCAAACAGTTCATGCATATCGTGCAGTTCAATTCGCTCTAACAGAGCGGCCGCAACCTTTTTTTCGTAACCTGAATAGGCGTGTACTACGTACCAGCGCTTAGCCATGCGTCTCCCCTAGCCTATAATCAGAGAAGCTAGCCACCCGAGAAGGGTATCCAGCAACCAAAGCACAACTGCCATGAAAAGCACAACCGCAACCACAATCATGGTGGTTTGGTTGGTTTCCTGACGAGTAGGCCAGACAACCTTGCGAACCTCAACTTGAGCTTCTTTTAGCAGTGTCCAAAGGGCGTTACCCTTTGAGGTATTAACCGCAACAAATATCGCTACAATGCCTGCCGCAACCAAACCCAACACTCGGTACAATACTGCAAGATCCGAGAAATATGAGTTTCCGACTACGCCAACCGCGATTAGCAGAATGACCAAAAGCCACTTCAAACCATCCATACGGAACTGTTGATCTTCGACTTTTGCATTCATGAGTTGCGAAAAACCTTTAACATCTACTATTTATAATGGCAGGCCAGGAGGGACTCGAACCCCCAACACCCGGTTTTGGAGACCGGTGCTCTACCAATTGAACTACTGGCCTATAATTTCTTATCGCCACTCCCGCATACGCGGGAGTGGCGAATGGCAATGCTACAAAAACCGAAGATATTACTCTATGATTTTAGCAACAACACCGGCGCCAACAGTACGGCCACCTTCACGGATTGCAAAACGAAGACCGTCTTCCATCGCGATTGGGTTAATCAGGGTAACTTCCATCTGGATGTTATCACCCGGCATTACCATCTCAACGCCTTCTGGCAATTCACAAGCACCGGTTACGTCAGTTGTACGGAAGTAGAACTGAGGACGATAGCCCTTGAAGAAAGGAGTGTGACGTCCGCCTTCATCTTTCGACAATACATAAACTTCTGCAACAAACTTGGTGTGCGGGTTAATTGAACCTGGAGCAGCCAAAACCTGCCCACGCTCAACTTCATCACGCTTAGTACCACGAAGCAGTACACCAACGTTCTCACCTGCACGACCTTCGTCAAGCAACTTGCGGAACATCTCAACACCAGTACAAGTAGTGGTAGTTGTTTCGCGGATACCGATAACTTCGATAGACTCACCGGTTTTAACGATGCCACGCTCAACACGACCGGTTACAACCGTACCGCGACCAGAGATAGAGAACACATCTTCAATTGGCAGCAAGAAAGGCTGGTCAATAGAACGCTCGGGCTCAGGAATGTAAGAATCCAGAGTTTCAACCAAAGTCTTCACTGCAGTTGTACCCAAACCGTGCTCATCTTCGCCGTTAAGCGCCATCAAGGCAGAACCTGCGATGATTGGAGTGTCATCACCCGGGAATTCGTAAGCGTCAAGCAGCTCGCGCAGCTCCATCTCAACCAACTCCAACATCTCTGCGTATTCTTCTGACTCAACGCCACCACAATCTTCTGCAAGAAGGTCGGCCTTGTTCAGGAATACAACGATGTAAGGTACACCAACCTGACGTGACAGCAAGATGTGCTCGCGCGTCTGAGGCATTGGGCCGTCAGTTGCGCCACACACCAATATAGCGCCATCCATCTGGGCTGCACCGGTAATCATGTTCTTAACGTAGTCGGCGTGACCTGGGCAATCTACGTGTGCGTAGTGGCGATCAGGTGAGTCGTATTCTACGTGAGAAGTCGCGATAGTGATGCCGCGCTCTCTTTCTTCGGGTGCATTATCGATGCCGTCAAAAGCAACGACGTTGCCGCCCCATACTTCTGCACATACGCGAGTTAACGCGGCTGTCAGAGTGGTTTTACCGTGGTCAACGTGACCGATGGTGCCCACGTTTACATGGGGCTTGGTACGTTCAAACTGTTCTTTTGCCATTGCTAGCGCCTCCTCAAGTGGGACTTTTCAATTTACAAACTCAAGCAAGATGACGACGCCAGTGGCCAAGCCTTCTTGCCGCCGCATGACTGCAGCTTACTTCTCGCCTAAAAGCATAAACTTTCAGACAACAGCGAGCCGCAAGGACAACGCCCTCGCGGCTAAACTATATGGAGCTCAAGAGCGGATTTGAACCGCCGACCTCACCCTTACCAAGGGTGTGCTCTACCAACTGAGCTACTTGAGCATAACTTAATGCCCTACCACATAAGCTCTGGTAGAAACTGGAGCGGGTAGCGGGAATCGAACCCGCATCATCAGCTTGGAAGGCTGAGGTTTTACCACTAAACTATACCCGCCTATCTCTTAGCTACTCGAGCTGTTCTCTTTGCGCCGTATCAGGCCTCTATCGATTACCGACAGTCAGATACGGATAATAATGGTGCAGGGGGGTGGATTCGAACCACCGAAGCTTGCGCGTCAGATTTACAGTCTGATCCCTTTGGCCACTCGGGAACCCCTGCGAAAAACTGGCGGATATCATCCGCCTCGCAGCATTTGTCGTCAAGCGCTCAATTCAAAGAATTAATGCACTTAGAACAACAAGTTACGCCGTACTACTAAAAAAGCTCAAAAGCTCTTTTATAAAAATATGGAGCTGACGAGAGGAGTCGAACCCCCGACCGGCTGATTACAAGTCAGCTGCTCTACCTACTGAGCTACGTCAGCTCTAAAACCACCTTCTTACTAGAAGAGACTGTGCCAATTAGGCCTAGCCCTTAATGTGGAGGCGCGATTCTAGAGAAACTTTTACTAGGAAGCAACACCTGGACAGAAATTTTGTCGATGTTGTAGGTCTGGAAGGCCATCTAACAGCTGAAACCACAGTTCTGCGCTTATTTTTTGAGCTTCCTGTGCATTTATTACCACCCACGACTCTTGATAGCTGCGTTCAACCGGCTTAATTTCCACAGCATAACCTTGGCCAATTAAACTTTTTGCCACTTTTTCTGCTTGGCCCCTCTCATTAAACATGCCAAATGAGATTCCGTTAGCTAAATCACCACTGGGGATCACAAAACTGTCGATATTTTTCGCCTGCAACTCATGAAGACGCCTCAGCGCAGCTTTTGGTGAGATTTCAGGGATTAAATATACCCAAAAGGCTTTCTCTCCCGGCAATTCCAATTCGCGCATGCTGCCCTCTAGCTCCAAGGCCCTCATACGCTGCAAAAGCTGCTCACCTTTTAACAAATCTGCAAATGGGCCAACGAGCGTACAAATAGCAGCAGAATCACCCGTGTCTCCGAGCCGGCCCTGGCCGACCTCGGCGAATTGAAGTCGCTCACGAGCTACATTCGGCACTGGCTTAGCGTTGAGGCCGAGCTCAGAGAGGAGGCGCAAGGGCTCCCCGCCAGCTTCGCTGACAGAAGTAGAAACCGTCTGGTCACTAGCCTCATTTGCTTGCTCCCACACCCAAAAAGCAAATAAAGCATTCAATAGCAGTAATGTGATCATTGTCCAGCGCATTCACAAACACCCAATTTTTAATAGCCTCACGGAATTAACCTTGCCAACCCATCAAGCACCAATTGTTCGTCAAAGCGCGAAGAAGCAGGCAAGTGAGGCATCAACATTTTGCCATCACCCCCAGTTACCCACAATATAGGCGACGGACTCGATGCTTCTGCCACTAATTCGGCCAACGCTTTTTCTATTAGACCTACCACCATTAGCACCAAACCATGATTGACGGCATCGGCAGTATTTTTTCCGGCAGATAGAGTGGTCGCCAAAGGGGTCGCGACCACCTTAACCGCATCAGTATCTTGGAACAATGATCGACGCATCAAGCCTAAGCCCGGGACAATATAGCCTCCGCGGTGGTGACCGTCGCCTGAAATAAGCTCCACAGTAACTGCACTACCGCAATCCACCACTAGGCATGCCGACTTACACTGGTCAAAAGCGGCCACAGCCGCCAACCAACGATCAACGCCCATATTTTCCGGATTCTTGTAGCTGTTAACCAAGCCACAAGCTTCCGCCCCCACTTTCGCCTCCTCAACTCTGACACTGTAACGACCGTGCACCCATGCCTGCACACGGGCCACCAAAGCATCGCCGGCCACACTCGCCAGCCTGCAGCGGCTTAGCCCGCACCCTAAACGTTCTATCTCTTCATCGATAACGCTGAAAGTAATATCGCTACGCCCACTAGCCAGCACCTGGCCCCCTAGAGAAAGTCGCCATTTAAGGTTTGTGTTCCCAGCGTCTATATCTAGACAACACTCTCCCTTGAGGCTCATCGCGCAGGCCCACGCAATGATATTTCGCCACCGTTGTACAAGGTTTCACCGCCTTCAGTCTGCACTCTCAAGGCCCCCGTATCGCTCACGCCCTTGGCCACACCGCTCGCTGAGTTCGCGCCCATGCGCAACTCAACCTTTTGGTCCTTATACGCATCAAGCGCCTCCCAGTCAGCACGCAACGCTGCGAAACCGCCGTACTGAAAGCCATTCAACATGGGAATCAATTCATCGAGCAAGAGGCCGACCAAATGATTACGAGACAGCGGAGGTATACTTAACTCTTCAGCTATAGAGTCAACATCAACCCAAGCCTGATCTATCGCCAAACCTGCGGCGGCCGGCATTGAAACATTAAGCCCTATTCCCACAACCACTTGGCAACGGCCTGTCACGTCTCCAGTCATCTCTAACAATACGCCCGCGAGCTTGCGCCCCTGCCAGAGAACATCGTTTGGCCACTTTAGCTGCAGATCACTTAGCCCCTTCTTTTTTAGCGCTTTGACGATGGCGACACCAACGGCCAAACTCAAGCCTTCCAACGCAGCAGCACCGCCGTCAAAACCCCAAAGTGTCGATAAGTAAATGTTTTTCCCAAAAGGGCTTACCCACTCTCGGCCTCGACGGCCACGCCCGGCCGTCTGCTGCTCAGCTAAACAGACATAGCCCGAGGCTCCGTTTTCTGCAGCGCGCGCGAGGGCTTTAATATTTGTAGAGTCAATAACTGAGTTAATATCCAAAGCATCAATATGTGCTTTCACTTCACCCGAGACAGACGCTAGAATTTTGTCTTCGTCGAGCAATTCTAGACCTCCGTCTAGACAGTAACCTTTCCCCTTGACGGAAATAAGATTCAACCCGAGCTCATCCAGTTTTTGTAGGTGCTTCCATATCGCTGTGCGACTCACCCCCAGGGCATCACCAAGCGCCTCACCCGAGTGAAAGCCTCCATCAGCGAGAAGATTTAGTACGGCTGTTAAATTCATCGATGTTAAAACCTCATACTCAAGCCTTTGAAACTCGGCCGGTAAAACGTTAAAACCTCAATTCTAGCATAGGCATTAACGCACCCGCTGTAGTTGTTCGCACAGAGCTTGTGCGCCCCGAAGAATTCGCGTTGTATGTCGCTGCAGGTGATTGGGATCTATAAAATATAAATGGTTGTTACGCACAGCTCGAATAGCAGGCCAGCGTCGCCACTCGTCTAACCACTCTGGCCGAGCCTCGCCCATGCCGCTGGCAACAATCACCTCTGGATTGGCGGCAATAACGCTCTCAATGTTAATGTGTGGCGCTAAGCTTTTTGCGCTTCCGAATACGTTGCGCCCCCCGCAAAGACGAATCACGTCACTGATAAGATGCTTGTCATTAAGTGTTTGCATCGGGTCATTCCACACCTGATAGAATACACTTACAGGAAGTTGCTCGGCGTAGGCAGCACGCAGTTGCCTTAAAGTCTGCAGGTAGGCCGCCCCCGCACGCTCCGCTTCAGCGCTATGACCCGACAGCACACCAAATGTCTTAATACTGCTTGCAACATCCTCCAGTTTCTTTGGGTCTTCAACATAGACAGTTAAACCCAAGGCCTTTAGCCGAGAGATTTTTTCGTCACCATTACCGCTACGCCAAGCAATAATCAGGTCGGGATTTAATGACAATATCGTTTCAATATTGAAGGCACGGTAGCTGCCCACGGACTTTATCGACAAGGCTTCTTCGGGAAAGTTACTATAATCCACGGCGCCAACCACCTGTGCTCCTGCACCAGACGAATATAGGTTTTCAGTAATATGCGGCGCCAATGAAATTATCCGCTGTGCCGGCCCCAACAGCTTTACAAGCAGGCCTTCATCATCCAACACCTCAAGAGCGCCCACCCTATAAGCCGACAACAGGCAAAGAATACCAACAAAGAATTTCGCTTTCATTTACACCAACTTTAAATCAAATAATTCAAACCAAGAAAATACATAGCACTAGCAGCGCGGTTAACTCCACGAACTCAACGCACGCCCCCAAAGTATCACCCGTACAACCTCCTAAACGAGAACACATCAGCGCACGCAGAATGGCAACAACTATGGCGATGGAAGCCAGCATGCCAATCGCCAAGAATAAACCCGCACTAAAAACCGACAGCGAGACCAATATCACGATAACTATCGCGATTGGACGAGAAAAGCGCTGCGATAGTATTTCTCCAATCCCTCCGGAGCGAATATAAGGTGTTGTTAACAGAACCCCGAAAATCGCCAACCTACCTAACATTGGAGGCAACACCCAGTACCACAAAGGAAAATTCATGCGAAGCAATATTTCGATGGCCGCCAACTTTAAGAGCAGCGTCAATAACAAAGTTAGCACTGCAATAGTTCCGCAGGCGGGATCCTTCATGATTGCCAGAGTTTTCTCTTTGGAGCCTAAGCCTCCCATCCAGGCGTCAGCGCAATCAGCCAAGCCATCCAAATGCAATCCGCCGCTGACCAACACCCAGATTGTGAGCAATATTACTGAGGGCAAAAAGGCGCCATAAGAACTATTAAAAACGACGACACACAGGCACAGTAGAAGCCCGACAACCAGGCCCACTAGCGGATAGAAAAGCACCGACAAACCCAAGGAATCCTGCCATTTTTCTTCACTCAAATTATGACGAGGACAAGGGATAATGGTTAAAAATTTTAAGGCACAAAAAAAGGCATCTAGTTGATTTTTTAGGGCCGGCAGAATCACTGTAGATCGCTACCATTCATAAAAATTAGACTGGGGAAACTCTGACCTTTTTTATCCTCTACTACCTTGATACGGCATAAACCAGCATAGGGGATATTAAACTGGATAATACCAGCCAAAGGCATTTTCAGTAGCCAGGTCAGCAATACCCGAATGGTTCCGCCATGCTGCACCAACAACAATTTTTCCCCTCGGTGATTTTCCATCATGGCATTCCATGCAAGAGCCAAACGATCTCGAACCAGCGACGCCGACTCACCCTGCGGCGGCGCATAATTTTCTGGGTCTGAATAGAACAGCTTTACCGCTTCTTTGTCAGACCGCCAAACTTCGTTAAGCTCACGCCCCTCCCAGTCACCAAAATGCATTTCTCGATAACCTTCTTCAATGCTGACAGGAACACCCCACTCCGTCGCTTTATCTCGGGAAAAATTCTGACAGCGCTGGAGCGGGGAAGTAATAATCCGATCCCAAGGGCACAACGAATCCGCGTCATTTTGCACCGCCAGCAGAGAATCTACTGAGGCCTGCATTTGCTGCCAGCCCTCGGCTGTTAACGGAACATTGGTACTGCCGCGATATATAGACCCGCCCTCACACTCACCATGGCGCAATAAATCAATTGTCGTTACTGTCATCTCACATCTTCCCGCTCACTAAGGCCGGCACTTGAAAAGGTTGCCATACCATTATGTAATTCGCACGCCAACTTCAACAATGGTAAGGCAAGGCCCGCACCACTACCCTCCCCCAAACGCAACTCCAAGGCCAACAGAGGTCTAGCTGATAGGGCGTGCAAAACCTTTTCATGCCCCAGCTCTGACCCCTGATGTGCAAACAGTAGCCAGGGTCTAAGGCCGGGATTTAACTGGCACGCTAATAATGCCGCTACCGTGCAAATAAAACCATCAACCAATACCGGCACACCCGCTGAGGCGCTCTGTAAATAGGCCCCCGCAAGCGCGATGATTTCAAAGCCACCGAGACATTGCGCAAGCAATTCAGGTTGACCGGAAGCGTCAGCATGCAATACTAGGGCGCGCTCAACCGCCATCAACTTCCTTTGATAGCCGTCCTCACTCACTCCCGTGCCCATGCCGACCATATCGGCGGGAACTTGATTTAGAAGAGCACAAGCGAGCGCAGCTGCGGCTGTTGTATTGCCGATACCCATCTCACCACCGATAAAACAATGAGCTCCATCGAGAGAAGCCTCTTTCGCAACATCCCTACCCGCTTCCAGCGCACAAATAAATTGCGCGTGTGACATTGCAGGCTGACGGCAAAAATTATGTGTGCCTCTAGCGACGGCACAGTCTATGAGCCCCTCTAAGGCAAGGCTGGTAGTCATGCCCATATCCACAACTGCGAAATCGGCGTGATTAACCCGCGCTATTACACTTATAGCAGCCCCACCATTGAGAAAATTTTTCACCATCTCGGCGGTGACGGCCTGAGGAAAAGCCGATACGCCTTCCTCAACCACTCCGTGGTCGGCGGCAAAAATTCTGATGGCTACTTTATCCATAGCCGGCCGAAGACTTCCTTGCATAGCGCAAAGCTTGACGGCTAGCGTCTCTAGTTGCCCCAGTGAGCCGGGAGGCTTAGTCAGCTGATCTTGATGCTCCCGCGCGGCTTCTGCTACTTTTCCAGAAGGGGGGAAAATTGTTTCACGAAACCACATATTCAGAGCCTTTCGTAATAATTAATAAGCGCTATTTTGTTGTGTCGCACTATTGCTGCCCACTGGGTTTAAGCACATGAGGTAAGCCCGCCACGACATACACCACCTTGTCGCACAGTGCGGCCAAGTCTTGATGCAAGCGTCCATTTTCGTCAACAAATAAACGACTGAGCTCCCCCATTGGCACAATACCACTGCCAACTTCATTGCCGACAAGAATTAACGACCCAGTGACTTTGTTCAGTACTTGCATTAAGGCTTCTCGCTCTCTCGCCCAAAGTGTTTTGTCCTGACTAAGTAAGCAGTTTGAAAGCCACAATGTTAAGCAATCAACAAGCACACAGGTATCTTCCACGCAGTATTTTTCGATTGCAGCGGCCAATTGTGTCGGCGCCTCGACCAAGCCCCAAAGTTCATCTCTCTGCGCCTGGTGGAGACTAATTCGCGCCTGCATTTCAGCATCCAAGGCCTGAGCAGTTGCCACATAAACTCGCTTCATCGGCAAGTCTTTGGCGTGGTTTTCGGCAAGCCTGCTTTTACCCGATCGGCTGCCACCTAAAATTAACTGTTTCATATTATTCACTAATGATCAAAAATCGCGACTGGGACGGATGAGGAATAATTTCCACATTCACACCATATACAGACTGAATATTTTCAACACTCAACACTTGACTTGGCACACCCTGAGCAACAACTCTACCCTCGCTAAGCAAGGTAATAACATCGGCGTATTGAGCCGCTAGATTCAGGTCGTGTAAAACCGACAGCACTCCGAGCCCCTGCTTGGCCATGTCTACTGCTAACTTAAGAATAAGATGCTGGTGCGCTAAATCTAAAGCCGCCGTAGGCTCATCCAATAACAAATACCGACTGCCCTGTGGGCTGGGCAGCCACACTTGCGCCAACACCCTAGCGAGATGAATTCGCTGCTGCTCACCACCCGAAAGCGATGTATATAAACGATCTTGTAAATGCAGACCGCCAACAGCACTCAACACGGCCGCAACCACCTCATCATCCTTAATTTTACCGGTGTTGTGAGGATAGCGACCCAATGCCACTACCTCATATACACTAAAAGGAAAATTTAATTGCGACTGCTGTGGCAAAACGGCTATTCGTTGGGCGGTAGTACTCTGGTCATGATCACACAAAGACTGTAAATCAAGCTTTATATTTCCACTTGAGGGTGCGCAATCTCCGGAAAACAACTTTAACAAACTGGACTTCCCAGCACCGTTAGGCCCTACGACAACATGCACAAGACCCGGCGAAAATTTTAAACTGACGCTAGACAGCACAGTATTTTCACCGAGTTCCAAGGACACTGAATCTGCGCTAAAAGTCATAGTCTGCCTATATATTCAATAATCTGCGCTGCTTTAGCAGCAGCGTAATAAAGAACGGAGCACCGATAATTGCGGTAATAATACCCACCGGCAACTCTTCGGGCGCAAGGAAGGTTCTCGCGCCCAAATCTGCCAAGACAAGCAGCGTAGCGCCAAGCAACATTGAACCCGGAATTAAGTAACGGTGATCGGGGCCAATAATCATTCTCACAATATGAGGCACGACTAAGCCCACAAAACCTATAACTCCGGCACTCGATACAGCCGCTCCCATTGCCAATGCAGTGAGTGCAATCAACTGCCACTTTACTGCGCTCACGTTAAACCCGAGATGCCTAGCCTCTGACTCGCCCAGCAATAGAGCATTTAACACTCGGCCGAAGCGTGGCATAACAACCAATACAAAACCGATAAAACTGCCAGCAACCATTAAATCTGGCCAGTCGGCACTGCTCATACTCCCCATGCGCCAAATACTCATTCGCCGCAGCGCGATGTCATCTGCCAAATATGTACATAGGTTGCTAAACGCACCGGCCAGTGCGGTAATGGCGATACCGGCCAGCAGCATTGTGGCCACAGACATACCACTGCTGGACGCCCCTAGACGATATACCATTGCGGTGGCCCCAAGCCCGCCCAAAAAGGCCATAGAGGACACTAAATATTTATGCGCCAAAATATAGTGGGCTTCATCGAATTGAGATAATGCATTCTCAAAAATTCCATTACTGAAACTACTGCTCGCTAAAATAGTAGAGCTCAGCAATATAGCTACAGAGGCCCCCAGTGAAGCCCCCCCAGACACACCTATTAACGCAGGGTCCGCCAGACCATTCTTAAACAGACCTTGCATAGCGGCTCCGCAAACTGCCATACCAGCGCCTACAAATACCGCCAATAGAATTCTGGGCAACCTGATGGACACCACAATGGCTTGTTGCTGGCTATGGTTAAGTGCGGTGTTATCGCTGAAGGTGGATGTGAAAGCCTGAAAGGCATCCTCAAATGATACCGCTATCACTCCTGTTACTAGAGACAGGAACATACTTGCAAACAATAATAGAGCAAGTAAAACCAAGAAAGTGTCGGGCCTCATAGCTCGGCGCATATTAATCGACCCTTTCAAGCAAAGTTAAGTCGAGCGACTGCTCAATGGCATCGGCAAGGCGGTTTATATCTCGTTCACAGCGAGCCGCATAATCCAACCGCGTCACACTAGTTAAACCAGCCCACTTCAATAGATTCTCGCACGCCTGTGGCTCATCAAACACACCGTGAACATAAGTACCAACAATACTGCGATCTTCGCTGATCGCGCCATCGGCCCAGATGCCCCCTACAGCGTCGTTCAAAATAGCAAACGGCCGTCGCAGAGCTTCGCCTTTAGAATTTCCAGCGTGGATTTCATAACCCTTTAAAGCGACGTCTGTGCCATTATCAAACGAGCTACTCTGCCCATTGAGCAGTGAATTAATCTCTCCAGAAACCTGACGAAGTTGTTTGTTTGAGGCGAGCTCGGTATCGAAGGCCAAAAACCCTAGCCCAACAGCCACCCCAGCAGGCCCTTCAATTCCCGATGGATCAGCAATACTCTCACCCAACATCTGAAAACCGCCACAAATACCCAGAAGCTTTCCGCCATAGCGAAGGTGCTTTTTAATAGCTGTGACCCAAAGACTTGTGTGCAAGAACTGCAGGTCGCTACGAACACTTTTGCTGCCAGGAAGAACGATCAAGTCAGCGGCAGGAATTTCGTCATCCGGCCCCACAAACACAAGATCCACTTGCGGATGCAAACGCAGCACATCGAAATCGGTATGATTACTAATTCGAGGCAAGACGGGCACAATTACTTTTAAAATAGGGCCGCCTTTCGCGAGAGCCTGATCAATTTCCACAGCATCTTCAGCGGCAATGTGCAAACCGTGTAGATAAGGCAGCACTCCTAAAACCGGCTTACCCGTGCGAGCTTTCAGCCAATCTAAACCTGGCTGAAGCAAGGCAATGTCACCGCGAAATTTGTTGATAACAAATCCTGAAACTCTCGCTTGCTCGCTCGCTGACAACAGTTCCAAAGTGCCAACCAAGTGTGCGAACACCCCTCCTTTATCGATATCTGCAACAATCACAACCGGACAATCTACTGCTTCGGCAAAACCCATGTTGGCAATATCACCTTCGCGCAAATTGATTTCAGCGGGGCTACCGGCACCCTCAACAATAATGTATTGGTATTCAGTCACCAGACGCTGATGAGAGCTCAACACAGCATTCATCGCCGTCGCCTTGTAATCATGGAACGCAGCCGCTTCCATTTCACTGATAGCTTTGCCATGGATGATAACTTGAGCACCCGTATCGCTATTGGGCTTTAACAGTACTGGGTTCATATCTGTGCTTGGCTCAATTCCAGCCGCCAAGGCTTGAACCGCTTGGGCGCGACCAATTTCTCCGCCAGATGCCGTCACGGCACTGTTCAGAGCCATGTTTTGCGGCTTAAAAGGGGCTACATTACAGCCCCGCCGCATCAAGACGCGACATAGGCCAGCGACAAGTACGCTTTTACCCGCATCGGAGGTACAGCCTTGCACCATTAAAGTCAGTGTAGAGTTTTCGCTCAAAAGTCGACGCCCTTCCTAGCTTTAACACCCGCCTTGAAACAATGTTTAACTTCTTTCACTTCAGATACGGTATCGGCCAGCTCAATTAACTTGCTACCGCCGCCACGTCCGGTGACCACCACACTCTGTTCATAAGGGCGATGTTTCAACGCGGACAATATTATTTCTTCGTCGAGGTACTTATAGGCAAGCATATAAGTCATCTCGTCGAGCAACACCAAGTTGATCGTTTCGTCGGCCAACATACGTGCAGCTTCTTTCCATGTACGCTCTGCAGCTTCAATATCTGATGTTCGGTCTTGCGTGTCCCAAGTGAAGCCGGTGCCCATTTGATAAAAGTCTACTTCAGGGTGCTTGTCGCGAATAAATAATTCTTCGCCAGACAATTGCACTCCCTTAATAAACTGCACGACTCCAACTTTTTGTTGGTAGCCCAGCGCTCGCATGACCATGCCAAAACCTGAGCTGCTCTTACCTTTGCCGTTGCCGGTTAAAAGTAGCAATATGCCGCGCTCGGTTGAGGCTTCTTCAATTTTCGCATCAACTTTGGTTTTTTGTTTTTCCATGCTCCTTTTATGAGACGCATTTTTTTCTTCAACTGTTTTAGCCATAACAATTCTCACCGGGTTAATCCACATTTCGCTACCCTTCCCGGTGTGGATCAGAAAGGGCAGCCCTAAGATATTAGAAGTTCATTCTAAGGCCTGCGTAGAGAGCGGATCCGCTAACATTAAAGTTAGTGAGCTCCTGATATCTCTGGTTGCCGGCATTTTCTATACGCGCAAAAATCTCAGCACTTGGCGTTAGCTGAAAATTCGCACTCAGTTCAACAACTTCATAATCGTCAAGGGGAACATAACCCACGCCATAGACTTCATTTTTGGCATCTTTTGCCAAACGAACACTGGCCGCCAGTGACAATTTATCGTCCAGAAAATGTAAATTCATTCCTAAATTGGCTAAATGCCTTGGGCGACGAGCACGCGCAGCGCCAGTCGGCTTTTCTGTATCGTTGTAGGTATAGTTTCCGTAAACCGATACCGATTCAGTAATGGGTACGTTCAATGATAATTCTGCTCCCTCAGAGCGAGCTTTACCTTCCGCCTGAAGATAACCGTAGAAGCTCACAAGGTCGAAATAGACTTCGTCTTCTACCGTTTGATTGAAGTAAACCAACTCGGCCTTCAAGCCACCAACAGTGCGATATTCAAAGCCTGTGTCAAAGCCTTTACTCAACTCCTCAGTCAAAGCCAAATTTGCAGCGGGGCCGAAAGCATAGGGACCAAAGTTGTAGGCAATTTCCGAAAGACTTGGCGCCCTAAACCCTGTACCAAGAGCCGCTTTATATTTAAGCGTACTGCCATCAGCCAAGTCTAGAACCCAAGCGGCAGTGGCTCGATAGCTAGTATGCTCGCCAAAATTATCATTATCATCGTGTCGGATGCCAGCGGTAAAAAAGAGACTATTATCAATCGAAGACTGAGCTTCTATAAAAAAGCCTTTTTGACTACGATCCATCAGCGAACCACTACTGGCTTGTATGTCTTCTTCTTTCCAATCCAAACCGTATACTAGAGTTGTATTGTCGCTGAAGTCTGCGCTACCCACATATTCAATGCGATCGAGTGTGCCCAAGGTCAAGAAATTATTGGCGCCCTCGAGACTTGTCTGGCGATCGATATCAGTTCTAGACACAGCCAAACTATGATTCAGGTTTTTCTGCTTGTAGTCTGCACTCAATCGAGTCGTTTTCTGATCGTACTGACCTTCACAATCGTTTGAGCTCTGAAAACCACATTGGTCAAATTCACTAATACCTTCAACATCCCGCACAACTGCACTCAATTCAAAAGCATCCGTAACATTCAATCGTGCTTTTAAGTGAACAGTAGTATTTTCATAACCATCAGCATCCTGATCAACGGAATCTAGGACACTGGTATTAAAGCCGTCCGTCTTAAAATCCGTTACACCGAGGTAAACAGCGCCTTTATCGCTGCCCGCGGCAATATTAGCCGAAGCCTGCCGAGTTCCATAGCGTCCACCCTCTAATGAAACCCCACCTTCCAAACCGCTTTTTGGCGTTTTAGTTGTTATATTGATAACGCCTCCAGCGTCGGCCCCATACATCATTCCCTGAGGCCCTCGCAATATCTCCACCCGATCAACATCAGCACTCAGCAGGTGCTGTACCTGAGCGGTGACCTGGGTACCAGTAGGGTCAGAGATTTCAACACCGTCTACACGGATAAGCGTGCGAAATCCCTCTTCGCCACGCACTCGCAATGTTGATTGCTTACCGGCACCGCCGGAATTTGTCGCCCCAATCGCGGTCTGTGAGCGAAGAGTCTCCATTAGTGAGTTGAAACCTAATAGCTCGATATCTTTTGCGGTCAGTACAGACACGCTGGTACCGACCTGCCGTAATGGCATTTCAATTCGGCTAGAAGTAACAACAACCTCTTCGAGGTAGGTGTCGGCGGCAAACAAAGAAGTACTAAACACCGCGCCAGAGACGGCCAATGCTAATTTTTTTGATAGATACATGATAATCCTCAATCCATAAAACAAAGTCGGTTGAGGGAGGGTAAATAAGTGAAAGTACAAGCGGCCGCGTTAAAAAGTAAAGCGGCAGGGAGACTACCACCGATGAAGCCCTCCGCTACATCGTAGTTAATACTTTTAGGCCGGTGTCGGGCTTACTGAATGAGACATATCAGATTTACCGTTGCGGGGGCAGCTCAGGAATGACGCGTTAGCGCTTACCTGCTTCCCGTTTACCTCATTCGACGATCTCCGCCAATGAGCACCTAAATAGTGAGCGCACTATAGGCCTTTGCTCCCAGGTAGGCAACTGCTAAGCCGTTTATAAATACCCACATAAAGAAAAACCCCAGCAGGGCACCTGCTGGGGTTTTAGAATTAAAGCTTGACGATGACCTACTCTCACATGGGGACACCCCACACTACCATCGGCGCTGAATCTTTTCACTT
>Ga0209184_1000191_pt1 | contig 80419 bp, 75 predicted proteins | sample EN8Hudsemesocosm_2_FD_184627 | JGI IMG/M metagenome (GOLD analysis project Ga0209184, IMG submission 184627) | Methane-oxidizing microbial communities from mesocosms in the Hudson Canyon - EN8C Hudson Canyon (SPAdes) (version 2) | ecosystem: Environmental > Aquatic > Marine > Cold seeps | place... | reverse complement strand
TATTATAACTGTGTACGAATGCATACTTCACTGAGCTTTAAATCACCAGTGCAATATGAAAGAATGGCTGCATAAAATTAATTAGTAGGGCGTCTACTATTTGGGGTGAGCTCTCTGACTGTCTTAAAGAAGGGTTTTCCTACAGCCTCGTTATGCGCAAGAGGTAGTGAGCATCGAATGATATTGAAGGAATTGTACTTATATCCAGATCTGGTCGAATACCCTAGCGGGGTTACTGATGTTTTTAGAGATCAGACAAGATGCCTTTGTAACTATCTAGAGCGAACAGCTCTTAAATCTATTCGCTTCAAGAGTGAAGGTTTTAAGAGAATCTGTGTCATAGGGAGCGCTACACCAAACGATACCGTTACGATTAACAGTTGTAATGTAGCCTGTATAAATACTAATTTTGATCCTGAAGTATATGAATCTAAATCTAAAGTTGAATTGCAAGAATACTTCATTTCAATGTTATGCAATGGTTTGAATAACTTTAGTCAGCAGGAATCAATCCCTATACAAGAAATAGAGGCTGAAATAGAGTCATTCCGTAAGGCTGGCTATAAAAACGAGTGGATACACAAATCAAAGAAACTCAAAGGCAATAAACTCCTTGTTTCCTTAAAATGCGAACTTACAGTTGATAATTTCATATTACGATTATGTGTTACTAAACAAGAAGAAATAATTTTCGTTGAAGAAATTCTTAAAACAGCACCAGATGAAATAGTTTTCGTATCAAAGTTTAAAGATATAATATGTAATGAAGGTGTTTGCCAGGTAGCTGATAAGTTCGGTGAGATTATTTATGAAAGGAATATCAGTGACTTTACTGAAATCGCATAACAAACACCTGCATCGGACAAGTTTCAGTTTTCACCTTTTGTGCAAAGAAACGCACAAAAGCCGCCAACAAAAACTTGCTCGCTGAGGCGGGCGTTGAGGCTGTAGAAAAACCTTATTTTCACCTCATGCTTTGCAAAATAACACCTCTTATTAATAGGTGAAATTGATCAGGTTAGTGAAGAAGTTTTAAACCATTCGTAGTATTTTCTAGGACTCGATAATTACAATTATTTTTAGTTTACTTGCACAGTTTAAAGAAAGATAACTCTATTATGTTAGGACGTAAGAATGAAGCTTGGATATTTATTAATGTTTACACTGTTGAATCTTCTCGTTGCATGCGGTGGGGAATCAAAAGGTGCAAGTCAGCCGTCACCGTCAGAAAAAAGCTTACTGATAGCTGATACGGATTTTGGCGATACCTGTGATGAAGAGCCTTTTCCATCTTACGAGGGGGTATCTGATTTTAGTTTAGGGCCTGTCAATGTTAAGTTCTATTCAGAAGATGATTTTTTTGAAGATCTTCCTAGGGGGCATGGTACTAATGGCACGGATCCAAACATTAGTCGGGACTATATCGGTGAAACCACAAGAAATTATATTTCCTATGAACGTTTAGCTGAACCCTTTTTAAAAAACCACTCTATTCATGAAAAGAAAATAAATATTGTATGGGAAGGAGAAATAATCGTAGAGAGTGATAGTGCAAATATTTTAGCTGGATTTGATTTTGAATATGGTGATGATGTTGTATTTACTCTAAATAGTACGCTAAGAAAAAGAATGAGTTGTCAAATGGGAGTGCCAATTCAACTGTCCAAAGGTGTGCATACATATAAAATTGAATGGCATAGTCACAGTTATTCCGAAGCCTTTAATTCATCATTTATTGATTATAAAATATTAACTAAAGAAAGTATTTATAACGTTATATCTCCTTCATTATCTGGAAGTGAAGAGGTCGCTTATGGATTTATTCAAACTCCTGAAACATTTAACGACGTTATTACAGTTACACCTCCAACAGTCTCTAACGATCTAATACTAGTATTGGATTCTAACGAAGCAACAAATTGGATTTTAAATAACCCAGAGAACGTCAATATAAAATACGTATTACTCTCATCCCACTCTCCAGTATCGACGTTTGAGGGTATTGACCGTGATAAAATCATATACGTAGATGATATTTCTGGTGGGCTTGATGTTGCTCCTGACATACTTCTTATGACAGGTATGTCTATGGGATATCATAAAACTTCATATAATAGATCTTTAGATATCACGACTGAAGACTCTCCTGACTATTACCTAATTTTTGGTCATAGTGAAACTATTTTATCAAATCTTCAAGAGACGAGTGCAACGACTAGTATTTTTGAAAGTAGTACCACAGGGCAGGAAGTTGCTACTAGAATGGTATTGAATTCAACAGCGGTGCTGGATGATTTAACATGGACTTTTTGGATGTCAACTGAAACTAGGCATGATCGAATAGGGGAAGACTTCATATTTAAAATATACACAGGTGATCTTTTACCTGAAGTCGAAGTCGAAAGCATATCGATGTCAGTGGAAGGTAATAAATACTACGATACGGAAGGTGGAACTGTATATCGAACTAACTTCGACTTTAATCCAAAAATTGACTCAAATTTAGAGTTGCCTGCAGGCAATTACTGGGTGTCAATTCAGCATGTATCTAATGGAGCGTCTTCTGGCATAATAATGGAGCAGGGAGGCTTAGGCATTGGTGGTGCTTTTAACTCTACGGGGATGTGGTCGAGTACGATTGCGGGTTCACCTGCTACAAATGGACTTGGCGCTAGTATAGAAATTGATGCATTCCTATTAGATTGAAGATAGCCCACGAATATATTCGATACTTACAACTAATTAGTTTTGGATATTGAAGGTAAGCTTTGCTGAAATTTACTATGACGACTCGCTAAGAAAATTCTTAGCGATTATGATAGTGAGTATATGAATTAAATAAGTTGTAACGTATGTCTCTTCCTCCTTGTCCTAGCTGTCAGTCTGAATTCGTTTATCAAGATCAAAATCATTTAATCTGCCCTGAGTGTGCTTATGAATGGAACCCTGAAGAAGTGCTTGCCGATGAGGTGCTTACAATTAAAGATGCAAATGGATCGTTATTGAATGAAGGTGACAAAGTGACACTCGCGAAAGACCTTAAAGTAAAAGGCAGTTCTCAAGTGCTTAAAATTGGAACCAAAGCGGTTATTAGAAGAATGGTTGATGGAAAAGACCATCAGTTAGATTACAAAGTAGACGGTGCCGGTGAAATGATGGTGACGGCTAAGTTTGTTAAAAAAGCCTAATGGGTTTTGGTATTTACTGTTAAAGGTATTAATCGTTTCGTTAAAGACAGTTTGGAGTATTAATGCAAAAGGTATTTGTGAGTGCTTGCTTGCTGGGTGATAAAGTTCGTTACGATGGTAGAAGTGTCTTATCAGGTAATGCACTACTTCAGCAATGGGTTGATGCTGGTAGGGTGGTCTCTCTTTGCCCAGAGGTGAGTGCGGGGATGAGTACTCCGAGGAGCCCCGCTGAGATTTCGGCTGGCACAGGTGTCAACGTTCTTTCTGGTGATGTTTTTGTTACTGATAATACAGGACAAGATGTTACTGACGATTTCTTGGTCGGAGCTAATAATGCGCTGTCTGTTTGTAAAAAGGAGGGCATCACGATCGCGGTACTGACTGAAAATAGTCCTTCTTGTGGTAGCTCGTTTATTTATAGTGGCGACTTTAGTGGCCAGAAAATCGCCGGTGCAGGAGTTACTGCGGCACTATTGCTGGCTAATGGAATTCAGGTTTTTAACCAGTATCAATTAGACGAGGTTAATCACTGCCTGCTACAGGCCGATGATAGTGCTTTGCCATAGTACTGATTGAACAAACTTCTGTTAAACCTCAAATTGATGGCTTTGATTATGTTAAAGTCATGCGATCAATCTCTACTTTATGATTTGGAAACAACATGACTCCTTGGACTTTATTAGGCTTGGCCAAAATACCCAATAACGGCGGTGAATTGGAGTTAACTCAGCGCGATAAAGAGTTTTCTATTCATTTAAAGGGGGTCCGTGGAGAGTTAATGAATAGCCGTATGCACAGTTCTGAGTTAGCCTTATCTGACTTAGGTTGTGCTCATGTGAAGCATGTTGAAAACGCTAAGGTGCTTGTGGGTGGTATGGGCATGGGGTTTACCCTAGCAGCCGCTCTGAAAGCGACAACCGCCAGCTCAAAGGTTGTGGTCGCGGAATTAGTGCCTGATGTGATTGAGTGGAACAAGGGGCCATTGGGTGAATGTGCCGGTAGGCCATTGGATAATGATCGAGTGATTGTGCACGTAGGCGATGTCGCTGAATTGTTTAAAGCGAAGCAACCTGAGTTCGATGCTATTTTGTTAGATGTGGATAATGGCCCTGAAGGTTTTACTCATGGCGATAATAATAATTTATATTCTTTAAATAGCTTAGCGGCGATTAGCCAGACATTAAAATCTAAAGGTGTTTTGGCTGTATGGTCTGCATGGCATGATCCTAAATTTACCACACAGCTTAAAAAGGCGAAGTTTAAGGTTCAAACAAAAACGGTGAGGGCGCATAATGGAAAAGGCAGTCGTCATACTATTTATTTGGCAGAAAAAATTTAATTAGAATTAAATAAAGGCTTGTAAAATATTCACTAAAGTAATGATAAATAATTTAGACAGCTTAATCCTCGTGAACATGATGGTTAAACTGAAATGAATTTCGTTACTTTATGGATTTCTTTTATTTATTTGAAAAGTAATCCCCAGATTTGTTTATCTCGATAATTTTATCTAGCAATAATGCTAAGTTCATCCAAACTATTAAGCCTTGGCCGCAAGGGTTTAATATCTAACAAATAAGTTGTGTGTGTCCTGTTTTTGTCATTGGTGTACTACACGTATAGCGTGACTTTTATCATAAATACTTTATATAAAATTAATATTTAATAAAGTAATTCTTTGGTTGCACTATGTAATTGTGTGATCCTTTTCCGATTATTATTTTATGTGTTGAATATACTAGCCCCCTGAATCGAATTAGGGTTTGTTTATGAACACGTTTATTAAAGTTTCACTATTTTCTAGTTTTTTCCTTCTTGCAGCTTGTGGTGATGAAAAAATTAAAGTGTTAATCGAAGTGACGGAAGAGCCTATTGAAGAGAACATTGAAGAAACTATTGTAGAAGATGCTATTCCAGTAATAACTGATCCAGAAACTACGCTACCAGAAATTGAAGAAACGGTTTCAGAGATTCCAGTTCAAGAAATACCAAGTACTCCTGTTCTACCACCAATTTCTACAATCCCAGTAGAAGAAACTCCAGTAGTAGAAGAAACCCCAGTAGTTGAAGAAACCCCAGTAGTTGAAGAAACCCCAGTAGTTGAAGAAACGCCAGTAGTTGAAGAAACGCCAGTAGTTGAAGAAACGCCAGTAGTTGAAGAAACCCCAGTAGTTGAAGAAACCCCAGTAGTTGAAGAAACGCCAGTAGTTGAAGAAACCCCAGTAGTTGAAGAAACGCCAGTTGTTGAAGAAACGCCAGTTGTTGAAGAAACGCCAGTAGTTGAAGAAACACCAGTAGTTGAAGAAACACCAGTTGTTGAAGAGACGCCTGTAGTAGAAGAAACGCCTGTAGTAGAAGAAACGCCTGTAGTAGAAGAAACACCTATCGTAGAGTTTACACCTCAGGCCCTAACCCTAAGATGGAATCCTACGTACGAAGATGACGAAGGTAATACAGTGCATAAGTCTGAAATCGAAGTCTATAACCTTCATTGGGGTGATGATGCAGAGAACCTAACTGAAACAATTGAAATTGCGAACTTGGGTGCTGACTCTTATGTGTTTACTGCTCTAGCTGCCGGAGATTACTATTTTGCAATTACTGTCGAGTCTATCTATGGAACTCACAGTAATGATTCAAATGTTGTTTATAAGCGCATTGATTAATACCAGTTATTAAATAATATATTTTAAATTAATATAAAGGCGCATTGGGTTTTACTCTTTGCGTTTTTTTTATATCTTTGTTTCTATTTCTATTTCTATTTCTATTTCTATTTCTATTTCTATTTCTATTTCTATTTCTATTTCTATTTCTATTTCTGAGTTTTAAATTATTTATAATAAAAATAGTATTTTGTTTATTAATGTAATGCTGTGACCGTTACACTTATTTAAAAATTAATGCTGGATATACTGAACTTCTAAATTGATTAGGGCTTGTTTATGATTACTTTATTTAAAACTCCACTTTATTTATCTTTTGCTTTTTTAATTGCTTGTGGTGGTGCAGAAAGTGGTGAAACTGTTGAGTCTGGTTTTACTGCATTCGGCGGGAAAAAGACTGAGCATCCAAATGATAAAGAAACGGGCCCTAACAAATCAAAAGGTGGTAAGCCTGTTGCAGAAGAACCAGTAGTAGAAGAACCTGTAGTAGAAGAACCTGTAGTAGAAGAACCTGTAGTAGAAGAACCTGTAGTAGAAGAACCTGTAGTAGAAGAACCAGTAGTGGAAGAGCCAGTAGTAGAAGAACCAGTTGATGAGGTAATAGCTCAAGCGTTAACATTAAGATGGAATCCTACTTATCAAGACGATATGGGTAATATCGTTCATAAGTCAGAAATCGAAACCTATACTCTATATTGGGGGCACGAAGAAGATAATTTAACAGAGGTTGTTCAGGTCGCTAATATGGGAGCAGACTCTTATGTATTTACTGCTCAAACTGCCGGTGATTATTATTTTGCAATCAGTGTCGAATCAATTTATGGCACACACAGTGAAATTTCGAATGTTGTTTATAAGCAGGTGAACTAATATGAAAACTTTAAAGAATAATAAGTTCGTTAATAAAACGGGAATTACTTTTTTTCTTTCTACATTAATCAGTTCTTATGCTTTATCTGCTGTGCCGACATTACAGACGATTGATGATCAAAGAGTTATACAGGGTGAAACTTATTCCTATCAGCCTGAGTTAGATGTTACTGAAAGAGTTTATTGGACTAAGACCTATGGTCCAGATTCGGTTGTTGTTCATCCAAGAACCGGTAAAGTCAGCTGGGATATTCCTGCTGATATGCCGGGTGAAAGTTATCACTTAGGTATTAAAGCCAGTAATGGCGATGGTTCTGATGAAGAAACTTGGATTGTCACTGTGGGGAATGGAAATCTTTTATATATTGGTCCTGATGAAACCTATAAAACCTTAAAAGATGGCATGAAAAATATTGCTTCTGGGGATACTTTGGTAATGAGGAATGGTGATTGGGTTCATAATAGTTTAGCCAATACGATCCCTGGTAATCCATACAAAACCCAGACGTTACCTGCAGGCACAAGCCAAGCCTATACCAACTTGATGGCGGAAGATCCGGGTAAAGTTGTTATTGATGGTCAAAACCAAGCTCAACTGATTAGCCTATGGGGTAGTGAAAAACATCCTGATTGGCCGTTAAGCAATAATAATTCGACCATTGATACGGATTATCTAACGATCAAGGGTTTAGTGCTGATCAACTCCGATAACGAAGCGTTGCGGGTGAATAATAGTAAGTATATTAAGTTAATTAATATTGGTATTGGTCCTTCGTCAATTGACCATGGTGCTTATGCTAATGTTTATATCTATCGTTCTCAATATGTATTAATTGAAGGTATGTATGTTTGGGGACATGGACGCTACAAGATTCAGCTAAAAAACTCTTCAGAAAGTATTGTTCGCCGCAGTATTGCTCGTATTGATGACTATATAGGTGGCGAACCTATTGGCGGCTTCATTTCTTATTGTTCTAGAAATATTTTATTCCAAAATAATATTTTGATTGATTCGGACCAGTCTAATTACTGGGGCAATCATAATGAAATTATTAATGCCTTTGGTGTCCCCGCTACAAACTGTGAGGCTTACCCAGAGTTTAATGAGTTTAAACGTAATATTGCTCTGAATATCCATATGGGGTTAATGAATACGGATGCACGTCAAAATGTTAATCCAACGTTATGGGAAGATTTAGTGGGTTGGGATTTGAAACCAAATCGCCACTCTGGTGGCACTGGTAGCGTAGTACCTATTTTATCGGGTGTTGGTGCAACGGTTACTAACCGTATGACTCTTGGAGAGGTTGAAACGGAAGGTAATTATTTCATGTATTCCAGAGAAAAAGATTCAACGGTGAAAAATTCTATTTTCCATCGTGTAGGTTGGGATGGCACAGAGGTGGTTGATCAAGGTGCTTTAGTAAGACGGGGCAGTGGCGGTCAGTTTTATTTCAGTAATAACAACTTAGAAGACTTCATGGGGGACTTAACCGATAGTGGTGGAGTGGGCGCGCCGATTGTTTCAAATACCTTGTCGCTATCTCCTGAAATTCAATATATGACGATGTTACCTCGTAATTCAGCACTGCGTGATAGCGGTGTTGATAATGATCGAGTGGGTGCTGAAGTGATGACGATGCTGGGAACTTCTGGCACACTTTATGGCGATTCTGGTTACGACTCTGAAACCGGTATTCCTATGTGGCCTTTTCCTAATCAAGACTTAGCGCATAAATATTTTGGCAGCTTTTCGCTTACTGGCGTAGACCGTGAAGGAGGTTCAGCCGGTATTGAAGGTGCTCGAGGTTTTGCTGTTGAAGATCAATCAATGAGTAACTATATTTGGACGTACTTAGGCGCTCCAGTTCCTCCGTTTGGTGTTTCTGGTTTAGCCGGACATGAGCAAGTGAAGCTATTATGGAATGCATCGGCCCCTATTTCTCAGAGTCAAATCACTGCTTATAACGTTTATCAGGTTGTTGATGGTACCGCGACATTATTAACCAGTGTTGCAGCCAATGTGTATGACTATACTGTTAAAGGCTTAGTGAATGACGAAAGTGTACAATTTGCGGTAACGGCTGTACGTTCAGATGATGTAGAAAGCGATTACGCTTATGCGACGCTGAATACTCCTGAAATTAAACCTGCCCACTTGCCGCCAGTATTGACTATAGAATAACGCCTACTTAAGGTTGTATTTTTTGCTGATTGCCTATTTTACTAAGTAGGTATTCAGCAATAGGCCTTTGGAGTATCGGCTATTATGAGTATCGGCTATTATGAGTTTTGATCTATTTGCGACGAGTTCTGATAATGGAGTTACTAAAACTCAGCTCGCTGATCAAGCTTGGCACCTACCTAATTTCATTCAAAATCGGGACAATCTCCTTAAAGCCTTATTAAATGAACTTATTCAGCTAGCCCCTTTACGGAAGATGAAAACTCCTAGTGGCAAGCTAATGTCAGTAAATATGACCTGCTGTGGTGATGTCGGCTGGGTAAGTGATGCGCTAGGCTATCGTTATCAGGGTACTGATCCACTTTCTAATTTATCTTGGCCAGTCATGCCGGATTTATTTAACGCACTGGCAAAAGAAGCGGCTGCAGCTGCGGGTTTTGAAAACTTTGAACCTGACTCTTGTTTAATTAATTACTATTCAGTAGGCGCTCGCCTTTCTATGCACCAAGATAAAGATGAAGCCGACTTTTCTCAGCCGATTGTTTCTGTATCGCTAGGTTTACCTGCGACCTTTTTATTTGCGGGTTTACAGCGGAATTCGGCACAAACACGAATTGCGTTACATCATGGAGATGTTGTTGTTTGGGGCGGGGCTTCACGATTGGCTTATCATGGGGTATTACCTGTAGAGAATGGTATGCATGATCTATTTGGCTCCCAGCGTATTAATTTGACCTTTAGGAAAGCGTGTTAGTGTTCAAACAACTGGTTAGCCCCTTGCTCGTATTTTTTTCATTAATGACCAGTGCTGTAGCATTAGGTCAGGAAACGATACGGATTGCTGTTGATAACTGGCCACCCTATCAAGATGAAAAGGCCGTCTATTTGGGGTCAATACACCGAGTTATTACGGAAGCTTTCGACCATGAAGGGATTAAGGTTGAGTATGGATTTCACCCTTGGGCTAGGTCATTAGCATTAGCGGAAGAGGGGATTTGGGATGCGGCAGGGATTTCCCAGAGGTCAGAAGAAAAAGAGCGTAAGTTTTATTTTTCTGAGCCAGTCATGAGCGCTGAGAAAGTCTTTTTTCATTTGAACAACAATAATTTTGATTGGAAAGTGTTTTCTGATTTGAAACAGCAGCGCATCGGTACAACCATTGGTTATTCCTATGGTGATGAATTTGATCAGTTTATATCGACAGGTGTTCTGGATATTATATCGAGCACACGTAATCAGCAAAGTTTTAGAATGCTTTTGAAAGGGCGCATTGATTTATTTCTTCTAGAAAAAAGAGCGGGAGAATATTTATTAAGTTCTAAATTTTCTGATCAAAAAAAACGTATTGTATTTCACCCAAAACCAGTACAAACCACCCAATACCACCTCATATTCTCTCGTCATTCAAGCAAAGCCAAATACTATCTTTCGGCCTTTAATCGAGGTCTAAAATGGTTACAAGACCAAGGCTTAGTTGAGAAGTGCCTAGCCGAAGGATTAGCCGGCGAATATCAGATATAGCTTATATACACTTTTGCTTATATAGAGTGGCTTTTAAATAACACAATATTATTAATAGTATTGTTATTTCTGTCGATACACTCATATGGCCATACATTCAAATCTCTCTTCACTATTAAATCAATTGGCGCAGCAGCCGATGACAGAGACTGCTCGTATACCTTCACTTTTGCAAACGCCAGAAGAAGCACCTGTGCGCGCTCCTGTAAGAGATAAATCATTTTCGGGCAGTGGCCTCAATTTAGAACTCAGCCTGGCTTCTGGCCAAGAGGTTGAAGTGAGTATTCGTATTAATCAAGCTGGTGGATTAAGTGAGTTAGAGTTAGAGAGTGATAGTGAGCTAAGCACCGCAGACCAAGAAAAGCTGAGCCGCTTTCTAAAACAATTAAGTAGTGCGGTCTCGGATCTGTTTAAAGGTAATGGTGGTTCGGACACGTTCAAGTTCGCTAATCAAGCGGGTATTGAAGATATAGAGCTGAAGGTCTATCAGGACAATGGTAATGAGAAGCAGATTTTGACCTTTGATAAGGAAGGTCGAGGGTCTGGGCGTAAAATTGAGGCTTTGTGGCAAGAGTATGATCGCGCTAATGGCACAGAGGAGCAGCATGATTTTTCATTAACCAAGCAAGCAAAGCGAGAAGATCAAACAGCCATTTATGGCCAGATGAACTATCAATGGTTGCTCGATCAGGTCGATAGTGCCATATCTGTCATGGACGATAAGCAGCAAGCTAAGGAGTTAGCGGGGTTTTTCAAATCGGGTATTCAAGCATTATTCAGCACGGTAAATTCCGGAAGCCAATTATTACAAGAGTTAGGTGCTTCGGCTCAACAGGCGAAAGATGTGATTGGTCGCAGTATTCAGGTTTTAGCCAGTGAGCATCATTCGCAGCAGAATCGAGGGCAACAAAAGCAAATGAATGCACTGCCAGATTTTAATATGAATTTTTCTTCACAGCGAACAGCGCTTGGGTCAGAGAGTAATGAATATCAATTGAATATGAGCATATCGCAGAATAGTGATCAGGCGAATAGTGAAGAAGATAATAAAAGTTATCAAACTCAAAACCGGCGCTTGCGAATGGATTACCAATCGCTGCGACAACAAGCTGTCTATGAATATACATGGACGCGGGATGAAAGTATTCGTAACGTTTTTGAAAGTGGGAATTTAGCGACAAGTCACTATAGGATTGAAGAACGGATTAAAGAGAACTTGCAATCACAACTTATTGACGGCGAGGGAGATGAGCAACAGATGGAGTATATTAATAGAGAAGAACGCTAAGCGAATTTATCTGGATAATCCCTTTAGCTACTGATAAAGTACTGGCCAATAAAATCTTCTCAATATAATGGATTATAATATAAAAATGATTAAACATTTTACCTTAGCTTTCCTAGCTTTGTTTTTAACGGCTTGCGCTTCAACACCAAAAGGTCCTAGCTTTTCTTCAATTAATGAAATCTCGAATGCGGAAAAAGCGCTGGTTTATATTTACCGACCTGGTGTTTATTACGGAAAAGCGATTACTTATCCCGTATTGCTAAATGATAATAAAATTGCAGATATTGGCCATAACGGTTATTTCTCCATTGAAGTCGATCCCGGCGAATATTCCATTCGTCCTGATACCGCCAGTATTGATCATGATTTAAAAGTGAAGTTTGAACCGGGTTCAACTACCTATTTAAAACTTAAAACGAATGAAAAATTCGCTTTATGCTTTTGTACCAGCTTACAATTTGTAGAAGTAGATAAAATGTTAGCGGTACTTGAGTTGAAAGAAACTAAAGCCGAAACTGATCGTGTTTATTACAAGTAAAGAGTGAAACATTATGAAAAGTATTATCGTTTTAGCTCTTTTTTTTATTTCGGGTTGTGCGGGACCAAAATATATAGCCTCTAGTATTGATGAAGGGTTAGTTGATCTAGAGCCTAAAATTAGAGTTATTCGAGACGAGAAGACTCGTGCCGGTTTTGAAAAAGCTGTCGTTAAGTGGCTTGATGAAAGTATGATGGCGTATGAATTAGTGCCCTCAAATTCTGAGCATAACCCTGACTTTTTAAACCTTGAATATACAGGTCGTTGGAGCTGGGATTTGGGGTTATTTCTTGCGGACGCAAAAATAAAAGCATCTCATAAAGGAGAAAATGTAGGGGTTGTAAAATATCAAGCGCCAAATACATTAAGTTCATCTAAGTTTGGTGATGCTGAAGAGCGCATCGGCTATATGATGGATGTTCTCTTTGGCTATCAAACCGCAGAGTCGGCTACAAAAAGTGTCAATTAGCGATACGGCTAAGCTTTAATTTATAGCGTCTTTTTGATGAGTGGCGGCATTAAAGGCGCTTGTACAAACAAAGTAAATAATACCATGCCATAGATAATAGCCTGTACAGTATACCAAGCAGGCACTGTTACTGGTATCGAAAGCGCGAGGGCAATACCGACACCACCTCGCAGTCCACCCCACATCATGACGTGTTGATAATTCAGCGGTATTTTTTCTTGTTTAGGAAGAATATTGATTAACGGTGTAAATCCATATACCACTACCCCACGGCTGATACTCGCGGCCCCAATGCCTAATAACATGGCAGCCCACTGCTCTTGGAACATATCCAGAGTAATGGTGACTCCCATGAGTACAAATACAATCACGTTAGCAATGTAGCCGTTCAATTCCCATAAGTGTGACGTGAAGGTTTCTTTTTTCTTGCTGCGGTTTAATAAATGCCTACGACTTTCTCCAAGCCATAAGCCACTGATTAAAACGGCGATTATGCCAGAGACATGAAATTGATGCTCAGCTATATAAAAGGGAAGCATCATGGCTAATAAGCTAATCACGGCTTGGCCATTGGTTGATTGGATTAGCCGATAGAACAAAGAGAAAGCATAGCCAGAAATCAGCCCAATAATAACACCTCCGCCGACGGTAGCGATGAACTGCCAGCTTGCGCCTTGCCAGCTCAGCATACTCTCGCGATTAGCGAGTGCTGCTATCACTAAGCTAAAGCAAACGACGGCGGTCGCATCATTGAATAAGCTTTCGCCTTCGACTAACGCGGTTAAACGTGGAGATGCCCCTATAGATTTAAACATGGATACCACCGCCACAGGGTCGGTCGCGGCAAGAATGATCCCCGCTAATAAGGCGGTAAGTAGAGGAAAGGCTTGTGGATAACCAATGCCAATGAAAAGCAAATAGCCGCAGATGAAGGCAGAGATTAATAATGCGGGGACAGCTAAAACAAAAACGGGTAGCCAGTTGCGCATAAGCAATCGGGTAGGCATATGGAAGGCGGATTCAAAAACGAGGATGGGCACTAACAGGTGAAGAATGATATCTCGAAAGCTATCCCAGCGTAGTCCTGTATCGTAACCGAGCCCTGTCCATACTTCAGAGCCGACAAAGCCTAGAATAACCAATACTGCGGTAAAGGGGATTCGAGTCCGCTTTACCCAAGGTTCTAGCAAAGCGGCTAATAACGCGATGCTGAGTAGTAATATCATGGCAGCGGTCATAGTCGTGCCTCAATTTAGCCGTGTGCGTAAGTGTGTTTTCAGTATAGGACCGATGAGGGTAAAAGAATAATGAGCTTCTTAAACTTTAGATGTTGTCGGATCATTATCTTCATACACGACTTGATTACGGCCATGATCTTTAGCAACGTATAAAAAATCATCGGCTTGTTTCAGTAAGGTCGATTCACCTTCATAATAAGCCGGTACACAACTGACGAGGCCGATGCTCATTGTGACGGACAGTGAGGCACCTTCCCAATCAATCGTCATATCTTCAATTTTTTTTCTAATGCGTTCAGCGACTTGATAAGCCCCTTCTTTAGGGGTATTCGGCAGTAATACGGTGAACTCTTCTCCACCATAACGGGTGACGGCATCGCTGGGTCTTTTGACGACTTCTTGAATTGCCGTAGCAACTTCTTGTAAAACTTTATCCCCTGCTTGATGACCATGATTGTCATTAAATTTTTTGAAGTGATCGATGTCCATCATCAATAATGAAAGCCATGACTTCTCTCGATAGGCGCGGCGATACTCGGCGGGCAATTTCTTATCAAAGTAGTGCCGGTTCTTCACTTGGGTCAATGAATCGGTAACGGAGGCCACTTGTAATTGGTCATTCATGATTTCCAACTCTTCGGTCCGCTCTCGTACTTTATTATCGAGTTCTTGGTTCGCTTTAATTTGAATGTCGAGTAAGCGATCTTGAGTTTCAATTCTAGCTTTACGTTCGCTATTTATTCTATCGGCTAGGCCTAAGGCGAGTAATAACGCTTCTAATACGGCGCCAATTTCAATGGCGTGTTCAGTAAATGCATTGATCGGTAATACACCAAACTTTTGCCCACTGTATAGCAAGAACCCGACGAGTAAGGTGGACCATGCGATGATAAACATCATCACTTCGCGACTTCTACTGCGCAGCCACTCTTGCAACGTTGCAAATATGGCAATCATAGCAGCGATAATCGCAAGGGCGGCATTGATTCGAATCATTGTCGAATAAGGTAATAGCAGTGAGGCCGCTGCGCTAGCGATAGAGATAATAACTAGGATCTTTACGATACGATTGAGTGCGGGGTTCTCTTTCCTTAAATTCAAAAAATTTGAGGTAAAAAGTGCCGCGGTACAAATCGTAATACCGATCATGAATACCACGGAAAGCTGGTGAATTTGAGGGCTGTCTGGCCAGAAAAAGCGATAAGCCCAACCATGGATACTCGCCATAAATAGGGTAAAAGAACTGAGGTAGAGAACGTAATACAAATAACTGCGCTCTCTTACAATTAAGAAGATCACCGCATTATAAAAAATCATACTGAGTAGTACGGCATAAAAAGCCGCACTGGCCGCATTTTCAATGGCAATACTTTGCCAATAGCTACTTTCTGGTTGCAAAGATAAGGGTAGCTGCACCGAACTATTGGTTTGTACATGGATATACAGGGTATGAGGAGCTGCATTTTTAATGCTTAAGGGGAAAACAAAAGATGGATTATTAATGGGTCTTTGATGAAATGGTTGTGTATCACCCGAGTTAAACTCTTGTATCAAGCGGTCTTCATTTAATAAATAAATATCCAAATGATCTAATAATGGGTAATCAATGCGTAAGAACCATGGCGCTCTAGAGCTGTATAAGTTGGTTAATTTAATCCGAAACCAGTAATGATGTTGATCAAAGCCGAAACTGGTTTTATCAATCGTCGTTGCCTGCCATGCATGTTTGTCAGCGCGCAGTATCTCTTCTAGAGATAAATGCTGTTCATGGTAGAGGTAGTCAATTTTTCCAAAGTGGCTCAAATTATTGTCGCCATTGGGAACCTGACTAGTAAAGGCAACAACAGCGGTTCCTAATAAGAGGATTAAAATGGCAATCTGTTTTAGCATGTTTGAGCTATATCATGGCGACAAAAGACTATATCAGTATAGTTAGAGATACTGAGAACGTCTGTTCAAATAGAGATAAAGCATTATTAATCAAATGGGTGCGTTATAATCGTTAATATTCAATCGATTAATGCAAAATGGAGTAACTGGTATGGGTTTTAGTGGTACTAATCGACACTGGTTTATTATTGGTGCGGAGTTCCCTGTTGGGCAATGTTTGGCCAGCCTAGCCAGTGAGTTAGCACTTCCTTACACTAGTCGCCGTTTAGATAGCCGTGAACAACTCTCGGTACCCATGGGGATGTCTGCAACACCGCTCGCGATTATTGCGACCAGCGGTGAAGATTCTATTACCGGAGGGCATATCGCAGAATGGATTGAACTGCTGAGTGAGCAAGACATTCCTATGGTATTACTCTCTTCCGCTAAGGTGTTTGATTATAATGAGGTCGGCAGTTTAGAGAACGATGAGATGACGGGGGATGAGCGTCTAATTGCTCTGGAAACCCAGGCGCGTAAACAGCTACGCCATTTGATTGTACGAGTAAATCAGCCCTTTAGTTTGCTGACGGGAGATTATGCTGTTCAGTTGCTGGCAAAAGCTCGTAGTCAAGAATGCTTAAAGCTGGATAACTTGATTCGCATTGCGCCGACCCCTGCGGATGATATTGCACAAGTGATTCATGCTCTATTGCAGCAAATTAGTTGTGATGAATCGTTATGGGGAACGTACCATTATTGCAGTGTTGAAAGCACCACTGAGTACGGTTTTGCCGAAGTCCTGCTTGCGGAAGCTCGCCAGTATGAAGATCTTGCCCACGTTGTATTAGAAGAGCTCGATGAAGAAGACTGCTCGCCAACGGAAACCATCCTTGATAGTAAATTAATCAAACATACTTTTGGTATTAAACCTAAGCCTTGGCGCCAAGCGTTAAGCCGTTTAATGCGCCGTTATTACCGTGCTGATGAAAAAACCGACGCGAGTTAAACCAGCACCGATAAACATTAAGAGAGAGAAAAATGCCTTCTTGTGATTCCCCCGCTTTGGCCAAAGGGTTGGTGCCGTTAATAGACGCTCGTTCGGTATTAGCCGAGCGTGCCAGGCAATATGGCACGTTAACGAGCACTGAGTCTGTCCCCTTACATGAAGGATTAACGAGAGTGCTGGCTGAAACCATTACATCGGATATCAATGTGCCAGGCTTTGATAATAGTGCGATGGATGGTTATGCATTGCGTTTATGTGACTGCCAGCAACAAGTTGCGGATCATGAGAAAATCGAACTCGTTATTTCTCAGCGCATAGCGGCAGGTGATGCTCCGGAAATATTGCAGGAAAATAGTTGTGCACGTATTTTTACTGGAGCGGCGGTTCCTGAAAATGCTGATCTTGTAGTGATGCAAGAAGTTTGTGAAATTGCGGCTAATGGCAAGGTTATTTTCCCAGCGGATTTAGCGCAGGCGAAAGCGCAACAGAACATTCGTCCGGCGGGACAAGACATTGCGATTGGACAAACCTTATTCCAACCAGGACGAATCTTACGCGCAGAAGATTTAGGTGTCTTAGCGTCGATGGGCTTTAGTCATGTTTGTGTGCAAAAGAAATTAAAAGTAGCTGTGATCTCTTCTGGAGATGAGTTGGTAGAACCGGGTAATCCGCTTAGCCCGGGTAAAATTTATAATACCAATAGTTTTACTTTAATCGGATTATTGCAGCGCATGGGCATGGAAGTCGTGGGCCCTTTCTTTGCTGCAGATACCTTAGCCGAGACTCAGGCGGTATTAATTCAAGCCAGTGCACAAGCCGATGTCATTATCACCAGTGGTGGTGTTTCGGTAGGAGAAGAAGATCATATTAAAGCTGCGATTACCCAAGGGGGTGAGAAGGGCGGTGAACTTGAAATGTGGCGTTTAGCCATTAAACCGGGCAAGCCTTTTGCCTTAGGGCAATTTAATCAAGTCCCTGTTATTGGCTTACCTGGAAATCCGGCCGCCGTAGTAGTGACCTTTTATCAATTGGCTCGAGACTTTCTGTGGTTAATACAAGGTGCTGAGGCTCAACCTTTATTAGTGCTAAAAGGTAAGGCCAGTTTTACCACTAAAAAATCGATAGCTCGTACAGAATTTTTACGGGCGCGATTTAATGGCGGTGAAATTGAAGTCTTTAATAATCAAAGTTCGGGTGTTCTATCTTCCTCTAGCTGGAGTGACGGCTTTGCCTGCGTCCCTGCGGGAGAACTGGTTAGTATGGGTGACGACATTGAATTCTATGCGCTGACAACTGCTCATGGGCATGGCTAGATAATGATTAAGCAAGAGACTGCTCATAAAGTTAGTGGCCTTATTTTGGCTGGTGGTGAAGGCCGGCGCATGGCAGGGCGAGATAAAGGGTTAATCACCTTAGCGGATAAGCCTTTGGTCGAATATACCATTGAGTGTCTGCAACCGCTGGTGGATGATTTAAGTATTAGTTGTAATCGTAATCGCGAGCTCTACCAGAATTATCAATTACCTTGTTTCTCCGATGAAAATGAAAACAGCGATCAAGAAACAAGTTATCAAGGGCCGATGGCGGGATTAGCCTCAGGTTTAAAGCACGCTCAGCATGAATGGTTGTTGGTCATGCCTTGTGATACACCGTTAATGACCAGCAAAGTAATGGAACAGCTATTGACGGTATTAGCGGCCTCAGCTTCAACGCAAGAAGTCCAAGGAATTATATTTTCATATCAAGGATTACAGCCTTTACATGGTTTATATCACCGCAGCATGCTACCGATTTTTGAACAATGTTTAGCAGAAAATAAAAATGCATTGCAGCGCTTATTAAGATCGATGGACAGTATTCTTGTGCATGAAGCTTTAGATTGTAGATACAGTTTTAATAACGCCAATGACCCAGAAGAATTAAACACGATTGAGTCCTTAATCGCTCAAGCGTAATTAAATAAATTTGATTGGAAGAAAAAATGGATCTAACCCATTTAGATGAAAAAGGCCAAGCGCGCATGGTCGACGTGAGTGAAAAAAATATCACTAAACGCGAAGCGCTAGCACAAGCGATTGTTACCATGTTACCCAATACCCTAACCATGATTACCGAAGGTAAGCATAAAAAGGGGGATGTATTAGCGACTGCCCGCATTGCCGGTATTCAAGCGGCGAAAAAAACCTGGGAACTCATTCCTATGTGTCACCCACTTATGATTGCAGGGGCTAAGGTAGACATTAAGCCAATCAATGATACCCAGCTACTCATTGAAGTTCGTTGTAAAGTCGCAGACCGTACGGGCATTGAAATGGAAGCCTTAACCGCTGCTTCGGTTGCCGCGCTGACTATTTATGATATGTGTAAGGCGGTTGATAAAGGCATGAGCATTGGTGATATTAAGCTACTGAAAAAAACCGGTGGTAAGAGCGGAGATTGGGAGGCTAAGCATGATTAAGGTATTATTTTTTGCCCGTTTAAAAGATCAAATTGGCCAAGCCGAATTAGAGTTAGAAAATGAGCTGGCCGGGAAAACGGTGACTCAGTTGCAGCAGCTATTAATTGATCAAGGTATGGACGCATTAAAAGATAGCAGTATTCGTATTGCCTTGAACCAAAATTTCTGTGCCGCCGATAGCATTGTCAATATTGGCGATGAAGTAGCATTTATGCCACCGGTTACAGGTGGTTAAATATGGATTCTTCAGCAAGGAAGCTGACCCGCTTTATACCAAAACCTCTCGAGAATATTGGGAGAAAATTAAACCCTAAGCAAATTATTACGGCTTTGACGGCGATCGATGCAGAGGCGAAAGCTGAGCGTTTACTTCGCGATGATGATGCTGAGCGTAAACGGGTTTGGCTAGTTATTATCGTAGCGTGTATCTGTTTATTACTCGTCCACTACTTAAAGTACTCGTCGGTGCTCGCAGAAACAATACGCTTACTAGAAAGTAGTTTCGGGATTGAAAACCATCAGTGGTCTCGTGAGTTTCGTTATCACCCTTATCGTGAATTAATCGGTTACCTTTGGTGGGGGGCATGGAATCTAATCGGTTTTCTGATTATTCCCATGTTAACGATTAAGCTGGTAATGAAACAGCCGCTGAAACATTATGGTTGGCAAATGGGTGGGGTTAAACAACATTGGCTAGGGTATGTCTTGCTAGCCTCTCCGATTATGTTTTTCGCTTTTTTAGTCAGTTTTCGTGATGACTTCGCTAACCATTATCCATTTTATAATTTGGCCCATAAAAGCTGGCTAGATCTTATATTATGGGAATGTATTTATATCGCTCAGTTTATCGCGGTAGAATTTTTCTTCCGGGGTTTTTTAGTCAATGGCTTACGTATTCCTTTTGGTAGTTTGTCGATAGCGGTTATGTGCTTACCTTATTTGATGTTGCACTTCCCTAAACTGTGGCTGGAATCGTTTGGCGCGATATCCTTTGGCTTTTTCTTAGGTATACTCGCGTTGCGTTCAAAATCAATTTGGGGTGGTGTTGCGGTACACGTGTCTATTGCCTTAATGATGGATTGCATGGCAATGATGCAAGGGAAGGGCTTTCCTGAACAGCTGATGCGTTAAGGAAAACTGAAGATTTAGCTGATTTTAATAGCTTTTAGTTATCAACAGATATTTTAAGTTCTCAAAAGTAATAACTCAGTAAAAACAAGCGTTTCTCCAATTTAACTATTGGTCTTTTGGTCGTGCTAGCTATACTTAGGGAATGAAATTATTGTTTTTTACGCTTGCTGCCATTTTCTCGAATACTTTATTTGCTGCGGACCCTATCAAGGTGGCCGTAGGTATGTACCCATTTGCGCCGTTTGTTGAGCATAAGGGCTCTAGCGGTGATGTAGGCATGACTGTCGATTTAATTACGGCACTGAATAAAATCCAAAAAAAGTACCGCTTTGAAACAATTTTGATTCCACCTAAGCGTCGTTATCAGTCCTACAAAGATGGGCATTATGATGTGATCTTTTATGAGAGTCGAACGTGGGGGTGGCAGGATATAGATATTGATGCCTCAACGATTTATCAAACTGGGGGGGAAGTTTATGTCGCGTTGAAGCAACCAGGGCGTGGACAAGAATACTTTGAAAAATTTGATGATAAGCAGATGATGGGTATACTCGGCTTCCATTATGGCTTTGCTGATTTTAATGCCGATGAAGAGTTCTTAATAAAGAAGTTTCACATGTTATTATCTCATGATAATGATAAAAATTTGAATATGCTATTACGAGGCCGCGGCGATGTTGTAGTGGTGACTAAAGCATATTTGCATCGCTTTTTGCTCAATTACCCTGCGGCAAAAGAGAAGTTATTAATCTCAGAAAAACTCGATCAAGAGTATAATCATACGGTGCTGGTGCGCCCGGGAATCAAGCCGAGCGTCGTTGAAATAAACCATATGCTGGAAATACTCGATACCTCAGGGGCTCTTGATGAGTTGCTGAAAAAATATGGCATCAGCCAGCATTAATGATGCATTGCCTGATGACTCATCGCACTTAAGCTATCGATATCAATCTCTGTAAATCCTATAACTTTTCCACCATGATCAATTGCAAATTGCTTTGCGTCTTGTTGTTTTAAGAAAGAGGCAAGCGCTGGCCCCATGGCGCCTTTAAGGTTATGGCCAACAACAAAAAAGGCTGATTTCGCATCAATATACTGTGCCTTTTCTTGCTCATCCCAAGGGGCGCTGGCCACATCATGAACGTAGATGTGTTCGATTCTATGTTGATGCTCTGGTTGCAGGGCATAGGCAAACATATCCCGAGTCGAACAGAAACGCTTAGCGCTGGTTAAACCACGTTCGAATACTTGACCTTTCGGCCCTGGGAAGCGATTGATATACATGCCGCATAAATCACACTCTTCGCCATTTTGAATAATCACCGGCTCAGGTGCTACGACGTTCTTGTTTTCTCCTTGGTTACACCCCGAGATCAGGGCTAAAGAGAAAAGCCCTGTCAGTGCAATAATATTAGTAATAAATTTCATTATTCAGACAACTCTTTTTTATTAAAAATCCACCAAGAGCATGCCAAAGGTAAGGCCACCCAAAGCAACATAACGGAAAACAGGTAGAAGGTACCATCGGCACCATTCTCTGCAATTTGTAATACTCCAGAATAACTTTCAGCACCAATAATGGTATAAACCAAGATACGGAATACATCCGTTGGATTAACCCATAAAAGAAACGGCACTAGGGTTTCATTAATATTGCCTTCACTGGCGACCAGTATGGCCATCAATACCAAATCAAAGACCAAAACAAATAAGAACCAAACGATTAATGCCAGCCCTGCTGCTTTCGATTTTTCCGCCACTGAAATACTGATGATGTATGCGAGGGCGATAAAGACCCAGCCTAATAAGCTGGCTAAAATAATGAACTGTCCGAAGGCTATCAGAACACTCGCAACATCCACATCACTGATTAAGCAAATGATAATAGCGGGTAAGCCAAAACCTAAGACTGAGGCAAGGGTGATGATCGCTGCCTGGCCACTAAACTTACCCAGTAATAATTGCGCATTGCTCAATGGATAGGTCATTAATAATAATAACGTGCCTTGTTCGAGTTCACCGACAAAACAGTTATAGGCCAACATTAAAGCGATGAGTGGGATTAACATCACGCATAAACTGGCGAGGCTCACTAGGGTCGATTCTAAAGAAGAAAATCCTAATACACCTGCAGTAGCTGAGCCAAAGTAGGCGAGACCTAAAGACATTAAGATAAAAATAACCGTAATAGCCCCAGTCCAGCGGTTGCGGGTGCCATCGCGAAATTCTTTTTGTGCAACAATTAATATTTTATTCACAGCGATTAAACCCCTTTTGCACTGTTAAAGTCAGATAAGTAAAAACGATACAGGTCTTCTAATGATGGCAATTTAATATGCAAATCCTGTAAGTTATCTGCGCTGGATAATGTTTTTAAAATATCGAGTTTATGCTCAGCTGAGGTAGTAAAGCGATTTTGAGGGTTTTGTTGGCCAGCTGCGCTTGGTAACCAATCAATTGGCTTGCCTAAAATATTTACTTGGTTTTCGATATCGCTGCGAGATAATCCCGATACGGAAACTTCGATCGGTAAGTTGGCTTTGGCTCTTAATTCTGCCAATGGACCTAGGGCCAATTTACGCCCCTTACTTAATATCATGGCGCGATCAATGTGATGCTCGACTCCGGGTAAAACGTGGGAGCATAAAATCACGGCACAGCCGCCGGATTTTAATCGATCTACCGTGAGATAAAAATCTTGTGTAGCGACAGGGTCAAGGCCCACAGTCGGTTCATCGAGAATTAATAATTTTGGTTGGCCTAAAAATGCTTGGGCTAAGCCTAGGCGTTGACGCATGCCTTTTGAATAGGTTTTTACCGCTCGATCACTGGCATGGCTGAGGTTTACTTCGTCTAATAAATTATCCGCTTGAGCTTTATTATGGCCTTTGAGCTTGGCTAGGTAATGTAAAACCTCTCTTCCAGTGAGGTGCTCATAAAAGCTGACGTTTTCGGGTAAATAGCCAAAGAGGGTGCGGTAGTCGTGGGCTTGGTTACTACGTAGGCAATGGCCCAAGGCGCGTACTTCACCACCACTAGGCTTTAATACACCCAAGATCAGCTTCATCAAGGTACTTTTACCTGCACCGTTATGACCAAATAAGCCTAAAACTTCACCGGCTTTCACCGACATGTTTAACGGGTGAAGTGCATTGACGTTTGGGTAGTATTTGCAAACGTCTGTTAATTCTACTGCGATATCATTCATAACTAGCGAGTGCCTTTTCTGTAGGCTTACTGGAATTTGATTTAAGCGGATTAGGTTTGATCGGGTTTGGCTTCATTAGGGGGTTGGAGTCTTTCACTCCAGGTGCTTTTAATACCGGAAATTGTTGCTGTACCCAGCGTAATAATAAAACCGCAGGGCTATCCATTAAAAATTTAGCTTCGGGGTATTTCCAAAATAATTTATCGATACCATCATTGGGTTCAAATGGCACATCGCCTTTACCATCACCGTCCATATCCCAACCTTGATAATTACTCCAATAGTTGCCTTCTTGAACTCCATCGAATTCTTGGCTCCATTCTTGGAGTTTATTGGAAACGTACTTCACTTGGATTTGATTATCGATAAAGGTATTGCCGGAAATTTTAACCCCTTCGGAACCTGCGGTTAGATGAATACCAATTTCGGCATGTTCGATGTGATTATTACGAATGGTATTGTAACCCGAGTTGTAGATAAATAATCCTTTACCATCTCGCCCTAAGACTTTTTTATCTGCGGGGGTCCAAACATTTTTAATTACGTTATCTTCAAAGTTGGAGTAAATAATAAAGTTAATTAAGAAGCCATAATCGTGACTATTTTCAGTGACATTACCGCGAATTTCTAAATGACGAGAATTCATCATGGCGTAACCCGCGCGAGTATCATAGGCGTAGTTATTCAGAATTTTATTGTGGTAAGAGTACATGTAGTGAATGCCATATCGCAGATCGTGAACTGTATTATTGGCGAGAGTATTATTGGTACTGGAGATGACGTACAAGCCATCACGGGTTTTACTAATATCATTATCGCGCACTTCGGTATTTTTCATACTTGAAATTTGAATACCATTGCCTCGATCCGCCGAGCGTAATTCATCATTGCCGATGACTGTATTATTGGCGATGAGATTATGTTCACCGCGTTGTAACCAGATGCCAAACCCCGGGCCTTCTAGCTGGCAATTTTTAATGATTATATTTTTAGAATCTCTTTCTGAGTAAATGCCTGAGTCTTGCTCAGTTAGGTCGTTGCCCCAGTTGATTATTTTTAAGCCGTCTACGGTAATATTTTGCGCTTTTAGCTCTAAGCCATGCCCCTTGCCTTGGGCGTCGATAATGCTTTTATGGCTGCCACTGAGTTCAATGCCTTGGCTGATGGTGAAATTGCCTAGATAAGTTCCAGGCTGTAGCTGCACCTGATCTCCTGCTTGGGTCGCATCTAAAATGGTTTGCAAAGAATCTTGATTATTGACCTGCCATAGCTTGGCATGCGCGCTGGGTAATAGCGCGATGAAACAGGTAAAAACGAATAGTGTCTTGAGTGACTTCAACAAGATTCTCACTTAGGAATAAAAGGTGTAAAAGTGAGTTTTAAATTAGCATAAAAAAAGCCTAATTTCGGCTGAAATCAGGCTTTATAGAGGGCTAAATCATAGGTTCTTGAGGTAGGTCATTAGACCCACCACAAGACGTTGTTTTATCTATGACTATTTTGGCTCAACGAACATACGTCCACGCATTTCCATGTGTAGCGCATGGCAGAACCAGTTACAGTAGAACCACTGAACACCCGGTTGGTTAGCCGTGAAGGTGATAGAAGACGTGGCTTGTGGGCCAACTTCCATCTGCACACCGTGGTTGGTCATACAGAAGCCGTGGGTTACATCTTCGATGTTATCCAGGTTCGTCACAACGATGGTGACTTCATTGCCTTGCTTAACTTTGAATTCAGATAAGCCAAACATTGGCGCAACGGATGTCATGTAAACACGAACCTTGTTGCCGTCACGAATCACCTTGTTATCGGTTTCAACGTTAACACCATCTTTCTTCGCCATGGCAATAGTGTCCGCGAAGATTGGATCATCACGAGTCCACAGTTTCTTAGGCTTCAATTTACTGCGGTGCACAATCATACAATCGTGTGGCTCAGCATACGTTGGGCCATCGTGTACGAGCTTCATTTCGTCGCCAGAAATATCGATCAACTGATCGTTCTCTGGGCGTAATGGGCCAACCGGTAAGAATCTATCTTTAGAGAACTTACAAAGCGAGATTAACCATTTACCATCAGCGTCACGGGTTTCACCGGCCGAGGTATGGTTGTGTCCTGGCTGGTAATGAACGTCTAGCTTCTGGCGAATGTAGTTAACTTTCTTACCTTGGTAAGCTTGAATCGCTTCTTCTACGTTCCACTTAGCAATCTGGCTATCCAAGAACAAGGTAGTATAAGCATTACCCTTGTTATCGAACGCTGTGTGTAGAGGCCCAAGACCTAGCTCTGGCTCTGCTACAATCGCATCACGTGGCTTGATCTTGTCTGCGAATAGGTCAGGTAATTTCTTAATAGAGATGACAGAAACCGTAGGAGATAGCTTACCATTAGCAACAAAGTATTCACCGTTTGGTGACGTGTTCATACCGTGTGGTGATTTAGGTACAGGAATATAACGGGTTAGCTGTGAACCTTTAGTTCCGTCTAGTACTGGAACCTTGTTGCCGTTATAGGTTTTGAATTTGCCTGCTTTAAGCGCTTTTTCACACGCATGCAGATCGAATACAACCACGTGGTCACGTTCTGCAGAAACCATTTCGCCCAGCGTCATACCCATTTCAGAGTTATAACAAGTCGAAGCAAAGAAACGACCGTCGTAATCTGCGTCGGTATTATCTAAGTTTCCATCTACCATTACTTGGAAGGTGACTTCCATTGTTTCAGCGTCAATGACGTTGAACAAAGAACGGTAAGTACTCACGTCTTCCATGGTTGAGCCGTCATTCACTAATGGAATTTCGAACTCACCATTACAGATAACGTATTTAGTATAAGGTACCTTTTGAACACGCAAGCCGTGGATGGCTTGTACGTTTGGCACTGTTAGCATTTTATCGGTTTTCATCACGTCACAACGTATACGGGCAACACGGGAGTTGGCTTTATCGTTGATGAATACGTACTTACCGTTATAGCGACCATCAGTCATGCTCATGTGAGGGTGGTGTGAGTCACCGGCATGTAGGTGAGCACTGTCACCTTTAATGCGCTTAGACTCATCGGTTAAGCCCCAGCCAGTTGCACTATCTGTATTGAATACTGGAATACGCATTAGCTCACGCATGGATGGAAGGCCCATGATACGCACTTCACCTGAGTGACCACCACTCCAGAAACCGTAGTATTCATCCAGCTCACCAGGATGAACAAAGGCTTTATTATTGCCCGCATCGGCGGCTTGTGCCTTTGCACTGGCGGCAAACATAGCTGCAGTCATTGGCACGGCACCGGCGGCGGTCGCGACTGCCCCCGCACCTAAGAAACCACGACGGCTTACTTCAAGTGTGCTTTCTTTTTTGCCGACGACAGGAATCTCAACGTTATCATCAATTTGATCAACGGGATTTTCATTCTTATCCATAATGTTTTCCTTATTTTTCATATTAATTCTTAAAATTTTTTAACTCGAGAAGTTTTAGTCAACAATTCGAATCGGTTCCGCTGGCGTCGCTTTTTGCTTCTGACGCTTTAGCTTTTTCTGCTTGGCAACAAGAGGTGGGCACTTATTCTCATTTTGATAAGTGACCTGACAATCTAAGCAGTGGTGGCACTCACGTAGATTGATTTCGCCATTCTTTTCAATTGCTCCAATCTCACATTCAACCGCACATAGCTGGCAAGGTTCGCCGCATTCTTTGCGACGCTTTAACCAATCGAATAAACGAATACCCGATGGAATTGCTATTGCGGCGCCAAGAGGGCAAACGTAACGGCAATACACTTTACGACTGAATACTGAAACTAGAATCAAGGCGCTGGCGTATAAGATGAATGGCCAGTCACGATCGAAACTTAATAAGAAGACGGTTTTAAAAGGTTCAACTTCAGCGTAAACCTCAGCGGTTTGCAAAGACTCTAACGACAAGCCAAACAAGCCTAGCAATACAAGATACTTCACCGCCCATAAGCGTTCATGAATGGCGAAGGGAACAACGTATTGTGGAATTTTTAATTTAACCGCCAGCTCACCGACTAATTCTTGCAGTGCACCAAATGGGCATAACCAACCGCAGAAAATGCCACGGCCCCATAATAAAATGGTGATCGCGATGAAGATCCATAAGCAGAAAATAATGGGATCTAATAAGAAGGTCTGCCAATGGAAATCAGACATCAAGGCTTTCATAAAGGTGAGCACATTCACCACGGAAACCTGACCTAACGAATACCAACCGACAAATAGCACGGTATAAATTAAGAACGCGCGGCGGAAGGTATGTAAGAAACGTGGGAACTTAACCAACCAGTCTTGCAAGAAAATAACGATTAGAATTAATACCATGCTGATGATCAAGATGGTCACCGGCACTTGCTTGGCATACCAAACCTGCTGCCACATGGGCAAATCGCTTAGATCTTGTTTAACTTCAAGCACAGGGCGAGACAGGTACTGCTCGATCGGCATGTAGTGAGTTTTAAAACTGCTGAAAATACTGTCCAGTGGACCAGTTTGACGGCGCACTAATAATTCAATTTCCCACTCACTACCAGGATCAAACTCGTGGTGGTCGCGGATAATGAAGATAGACATCTCGTCAAAGAAATGGGCGCCTTCAGCATAAATATCGTTGATGCGATACTGGTCAAGATCGCGGAAACTGAATACGTTATCCCCTTGGTGAATCTGAATGCGGTCGAAGATACCGCCACGAACATAACCCGAACCTTTAAAGGAAAAGCCGTTACTCATTAGCGCTAATGCATGCTCACCTTCTTTTAGTTGGCTTTGTAGCCAATCGTATTCACTATCCCCAATCAGGTTGCGACCTATGGTTGGGATATTTAACTGGGTGTAGTACAGGTCGATAAAAGATTGCTCACCTTCCTCTTGGGAAAGCGGTGTTTTTAATTCTCCTTCGGTACCGATAAAGGATTTCTCTATATCGGCATTACTAAGGCTTAAACGACGAATGGATCCATCACCGGTTAATTGCGTCCAGTTGGCGGCTTGGAAAACATCTTGCTTAATATCGGCCATCGGCTGTTTTTCGATTTCGTCATAATCGATAATGCCTTTATTTTTAGCAACCATTTTTGCCGCGCGCATGATGCCAAGATTAACCACCATCACGGTTACCGTTGCACCGGATAGGCCGTCGACGTGAATACTTTCGTCTTCTTTTAGGCCACCGATCTTAACGATGTCAGTCGACATGATGCCAGGGTATTGATCGGTAAAGTCATGAAGCTTTTGCTCGGGAATACCGATCAATAAAATCGGCTCATGGTGCTCAAGTACATTGACCGCAACGATTTTTCCATCGGTATCGATAGAAACTAGGCTATTAACCGGTTCACCAGAGTAGGCAGGTATTAAAGCGATATCATCGGTTTCAAATGCATAGCCGATAATCTCTTCATTGTTTTTGATTGTCCAAGCAGGAAGCTCACCGTCTATCGCTTCAGATTTTTCGCCAATAGAGGTTGCTTGAGGAAACGCATCTTCAATAAAAGGTTTGGCAGGTTTAGCTGGGCTTACAATTAGGCCTCCAGCAAGGGTTAAGCTGGAAGCTAAAAGTAATAGTGCTAAAACAACAGTCTTACAGCTTAATAAAAAACTAACTAGCTTGTTCACTGTTAAACCTACTTGAAGTATTTATAAAATGACCACAAGTACTATCTACCTAGTGCGACAATTTGTCACACACGTTTGCCTTAGTTTGTTGATATATATCAAACTAAGCCAGATTGTTTTTTTTAGCTTTTATAAAATGAAAAAAGCCCATTAATAAAATTGATTTGGATCAATTTTATTAATGGGCTAATTTTTTAGAGAATAATGATTTAGAGTATTAGCGATTCTTATCTCGTATTACTAATAAGCGAATCTCGGTCATATCCTCCATTGCAAAACGAATACCTTCACGACCGACTCCGGAATCTTTTACTCCTCCGTAGGGCATATTATCTACGCGCCAACTGGGTACGTCACCAATAACAACACCACCGACTTCGAGTTCATCCCAGGCTTTGTTCATCTTATACAGATCACGGGTAAAGATGCCGGCTTGTAGACCAAACTTACTGTCATTCACGGACTTCAGTGCGTCATCAAAATTCGAAAACTTGCTCAATAGTGCGGCAGGGCCAAAGGCCTCTTCGGTATTTAATTGGGCATGATTGGGGACGTCTTCTAAAACGGTAGCATCCAGCATAGCACCATCTTGCTTACCCCCCACTAATAAGGTTCCGCCTAGAGCCACAGCTTCATCAACCCAGCCTTTTAGGCGATTGGCCTCAGAGAGTGAAATCATTGGGCCAACAAAGGTTTCTTCGTTTTTTGGATCACCCATTTTTAACAGAGCGACTTTAGCGACGAACTTTTGTTTGAATTCATCATATAAGGATTCATGCACCATGATGCGCTGTACACCAATGCAGCTTTGACCTGACTGATAAAAGGCACCAAAGATAATGCGCTCAATAGCGTCGTCTAAATCACCTGGGTTGTTATTGCTGTCTTCGTCGACAATACAAGCCGCGTTGCCACCTAATTCAAGGATGACAGGTTTCTTACCCGCACGGGCTTTTAAGTCCCAACCAACATCAGGAGAGCCGGTAAAACTTAATAGTTTAAAGCGATCGTCTACGGTAAATAAATCAGCGCCATTGCGGGAGCAAGGAAGAATAGAAAAAGCACCTTTGGGTAAGTTCGTTTCTGCAAGTACTTCACCAATAATTAACGCTCCGATAGGCGTGCGGCTGGCGGGCTTTAAGACAAACGGGCAGCCAACCGCGAGGGCGGGTGCAACCTTGTGCGCGGCTAAATTGAGAGGAAAATTAAATGGCGATATAAACGAGCAGGGCCCAATGGGAACTCGCTTATACATGCCGGTATAACCCCGTGCTCTAGGAGCGACTTCGAGGTTCATTATTTCCCCGCCCATACGCACGGACTCTTCCGCAGCAATACGGAAGGTATCGATGAGTCGTCCGACTTCACCACGAGCATCTTTAATGGGCTTGCCCGCTTCGATACATAAAGCGAGTGCCATTTCTTCCGCGCGCTCAGTAAATCGCTTCACGCAATGATTGAGAATATCTTGGCGTTCATAAGGGGCCATCTTGCGTAAGGCTTCTTGGCTCGCTTCTGCCGCGGCTATGGCTTGGTCTATTGCGGCTTCATCAGCTAATGCCACCTTAGTCGCCACTTCACCAGAATATTTATCGGTGACTTCTAGATCTTCATTGGCGAATATTGCTTCATTCGCTAAATAGTAGGGATAACTTTTATTTAACATATGGGTGTCCTCTTTCCCTAAACCTTTGCACTCAGTTTGCGTAATTGATTATTTAGAATCTCATCGTTTTCACTGTAATCAATGGGAACATCGATTAGATGCACGGCGTGGTCTTGCATACAGTCTTGAATCAAGGGTAATAATTCTTTAGCCGCACCGATGCGGTGACCCTTACCTCCGTATGACTCTACGTATTTTACAAAGTCAGGGTTGCCATAATCTAAGCCGAATTCGTCAAAATTCATATTGGCTTGTTTCCATTTAATCATGCCATACGCATCATCACGCAAAATCAATACAATAATGTGTTGGTTTAAACGCACGGAGGTTTCAAGCTCTTGGCTATTCATCATAAAGCCGCCATCACCACAAATAGCGATTACTGGGCGATCAGGGTAGACCAATTTAGCCGCCATCGCGGAAGGTAAGCCGGCTCCCATAGTCGCTAAGGCATTATCGAGCAAAACGGTATTGGGTTTTTGCGCTTTATAATTACGCGCAAACCAGATTTTATAGACGCCATTATCTAACGCAATAATTCCTTCTGCGGGCATGGCTTTACGCACATCAGAAACCAAGCGCTGTGGATAAATTGGGAAACGGTCGTCACTGCAGCCGTGGGGTAATTCTTTTTCTTCTGCGGCTTTTACTTTATCAAAATAGCTAAAGTCCCAATGTTGTTGAGGCTGTAACTTTTCAATGATGGCCCAAATACTATTAGCGATATCGCCAATCACTTCCACTTGCGGGAAATACACAGGGTCGACTTCTGCGGCCATGTAGTTAATGTGAATCACTTTCTTATCGTTATCACGCATAAAGAAAGGTGGTTTTTCAACAACGTCATGGCCGACATTAATAATAAGGTCGGCATGGGCAATGGCGCGATGAACAAAATCACCATCGGAGAGTGTGGTATTACCTAAGAATAGATCTTTGGTTTCATCAACCACACCTTTACCCATTTGTGTGGTGATAAAGGGCAGCTTAAATTCATCAACTAAACGGGTGAGCATTTTGCTAGACATTTTTCGATTTGCGGCAGCGCCAATTAATAACAGTGGCGACTTGGCGAGCTCAATCATGTCTACGGCATGTTTGATGGATTTCTCTTCTGCGATAGGGCGACGGACTGAGCTTGCCGGAATTAGGGTTGGGCTGGTTTCTTCATCAGCAATGTCCTCAGGTAATTCTAAGTGTACTGCTCCTGGGCGTTCTGCACTGGCAATGCGAAAAGCTTCGCGGACTTGTGATGCAATGCGTTCACCGCTGACAATTTGCGCCGTATATTTTGTGATGGGGCGCATCATGTCAACCACATCTAAAACCTGAAAGCGGCCTTGCTTACTGGCCTTTATCGGTTTTTGCCCAGTGACCATTAACATTGGCATGCCACCGAGTTGGGCGTAGGCTGCAGCGGTGACAAAATTGGTTGCACCAGGGCCTAGTGTTGATAAGCAAACACCTACTTTCCCCGTTAGACGACCATAGGTAGCCGCCATAAAGCCTGCGCCTTGTTCGTGACGCGTTAATACAAGTTTAATAGAAGAAGTACGTAGGGATTCTAAGACATCTAGGTTCTCTTCACCCGGGATGCCAAAAATGTATTCTACGCCTTCTTGCTCTAATGCTTTGACGAATAAATCTGATGCTTTCATGTTCAAACCCTTTGATCGACTTAATTAAAGCCTAGCAGCTCAAATTGAGCGTGCTGAAGATATGTTTGAACGCAAGATAGCGAGAAAGTTTATCCGGTTTCTTCTATAGCCTGATGACTTTTTTCGATTGAGCTTATTTGTGCTGTATTAGAGAGCGGTTGTTCAATATTGTTAAGTACAAAGTCCATCATTTTTTGTACGCGGCCACCATCCAATTGAACGGGTGATCGCATTATTATTTCAACGCCTTCCGGGTGACCGGCAAGAGTTACAAATAAAGCCGTGGTTTCAAATTCAGGTGGAATAAAATAACTTTTGTCCGCTTTAAATTCTGCGCCACTAAATTGATCAACGTTAAGTAGGCCTAAGTTTGAAATAACGCCTGTGGTTCGGAATACACTATTCTCGCGACGCTTTTTAACCAATTTATCGTTACTTCTACGAATGGTTGAAGTGGGTACCCAATTTAATAGGTGAAACGGAAAAAATTTAAAGAAGCGTGGAATTTCTGCTTCTTTTTTTTCTGCCAGCTGCTGTCGAATGTCTTGATTCCAATCTTCTGCTGTTGTATTTAAATCCACACTAACGACAATCCCACCGGTTAGATTGGCTGTGGAATTTAGCCCTTCTTTATGGGGGCGCATATCCACAGGAATTTGGAAGCGAACCGAATTTTCACCATTTAAGCGACTGTAGCGAGCAATTTCTAATGCAACCTTTGCCAGAAGACCTTTATGTTTACCTTTTAAAGTTTGACGTATCCAACGTGAAGGACTTTTTAAGTCTTGCTGAGGATCTAATTTTGCAGCCCCCGTTGCAGCAGCAATATCTGGGCCTAGGTCATCAGCTTTAGCGTGATTATTTAATGTTTGAGCCAGTTGCATATCGTTAATATGACTATTTTCACCGATTGCCTCTTCTCCACGTAAGCAGCGGAAAACATCGTTGGCGAAATGTAATGTACCTCGGCCGTCCATTGCGCCGTGGTGGGTACGAAAAATAATGAAGTGCTTATTATTATCACTATGTACCAATACGACTTCAGAAGTTGGCCCTGTCCGAGTGGGTAGAGGTTGTAATAAGAAGTCGGCATTATCGTTTGAGCGACCATCCCAGTGACTATGCACTATGCGCAATGGGGTTGAATGATCACTGTCGACCCAACGACTGAAGCCTAAATGACCGACAAGCTTTACTCGACTTCCAGGGTTTGCATAAGAAGCTTTAGTTACCGCGGCTCTGAGTTTTTCACTATCGAGATTACCATGACCTTCTACCACCATTTGATTGACACAAGGGGTATGCAATTGGCCATTTTTTTTGCTATCGCAACTTACGTAATAGCGTTCTATGGTTGAAAGTGGTCTTGTATAGGTCATAACAATTGATCCATTTTTATAGTTATTTTTTTGCATCTTGCCAACCGGCTTCCCAGCTGGAAATGAGAACGTCGTCTTGATAAGGGCTAGAGTTGGGTCTTAATGAAGTCCATTTGGAGCTGCTACCTTGCTCAAAGCCTTTTTGATAAGCCAGTTCAACAAGATCAGAATTAGCGAGCTGCTCTTCTACCGTTTTTCCCCAATTACTTATTTTTAATTGCCACTCATTGAGTAATAAATAACTCGCGGGTACGAGTAGTAGTGAAATAAAAGTAGCGAATAGAACACCAAAAGCTAGGGAAACGGCCATAGGAATTAAGAATTGAGCTTGTATGCTAGTTTCTAATATTAAGGGAGTAAGCCCAGCGAAAGTTGTTAGAGAGGTTAAAAGAATAGGGCGGAAACGTTTTTTACCCGCTGCGCATACGGCATTAAATACAGGAGTCCCCAGTTTTCTTTGTTGATTGATGTAATCCATTAATACGAGGTTGTCGTTAACGACTACGCCGCTGACAGCAACCATACCGACAAATGACCACAGTGTGAGTTCCATATTTAAAAAAAGGTGGCCCATGATAGAACCCAACAAGCCAAAGGGAATTGCGAAGAGCACTAATAATGGCTGGCTATAAGATGAGAATAAAACGGCCATCATTAAATACATGACTAATATCGCTATCAGATAGCCTTTCGATAACACCTTAAGAAATACAGCAATACTTTTTTGCTGTCCTGTGGTGCTCCATTTTACTCCTGGATATTGTGCAACGAGTTGATCAAGGTGATTGGCTTTTAGATCACTCTGAATCTGAAAGACAGAATTTAATTTAGGATTAACGTAAGCACTGACCGAAATAATACGTTTCTGTTCATAGCGCTTAATACTATTTTTTCCTTGGCGATAATCAATGTCAGCAATGCTCGACAGCGGTACGTATGTTTGATTTTGAATATAGATCGGAAGATTTTCTAAATGCCACATAGAGGCACGTTCATTAACGGGTAAGCCTAACCAAACACTAATTTCGTCATTTTGAGTTTGAATCGTTTGTACCGTATCGCCTTGATAAGCATTATTTACTTGTAATAATACTTCTTCTAACGTCAAACCCAAGGTGATAGCGTTATCTTTTAACTGGATATGAGCTTGTTGCTTAATACTATTTAACGAATCTCTTACATCAAAAGTCCCTTGATAGTCTGTTAGCTTTATTTTCAAGGCTTGGGCAGCTTCACTTAATTGCCCTAAGTCATAACCGGAAAATTCGATATTTATATCGGGTTTGGCAGGATTTAAACTGGCACTGAATTTGAGTTGTTCACTATCCACAATATCACCAACCAGTTCACGCCAGCGTATAAGAAGTTGTTGACCATTGTATTGACGATTATTTGCGTCACTTAACTCCAATGTCACTTGTGCTCTATGATCTAAGTCTTGAGATAAGTCTTGGTTAGAAATTTTATCTTTAGGACCGATGACCGCATAAATATGAGCAATAGCCGATTGACCTTCATTTAAGGTTTCTTGGCTTAGTTGCTGAGCAGCCAACTTCAGTTTGTTCACGGCGTTTTCGGTTTTGATGCGAGATGAACCTTGTGGAAAAACTACATTCGCGGTAACGACATCTGCTTCAATGGCCGAAAATAACGCGATTTTCATCCAACCCGTACTCAATAGAACCATGAATAAAAAGAAAGTCATGGTGAAGCCCATAATCACCGTACTCTTATTTTTTAACGCATGAATCAATGCTGGTTGGTATAGATGGTTGATAAAGCTATCCAGTGCTTGACTGAACACATGTTGGACTTTAGTTAGAACTTTCTGCGGCCAATATAATTTACTTGTCTCAACTTTTTCTGCCGCTTTGTTGCCCGCTAGATGAGCCGGTAAGATATAAATCGATTCTAATAATGAAAAGATGAGAGTACAGATAACCACAATAGGAATGGCCTGCATCAGCTTACCTTCGGGTCCAGGTAAAAATAACAGAGGCAAAAAGGCAACGATACTGGTCGCAATCGCAAAGAATATGGGTTTATAAACTTGATAGGTGCCTTTCAAAGAGCCTTTGATACCGTACTGTCCTAACTGGTTCTGTTGATGAACCGACTCGCCGACTACGACAGCATCGTCGACAACAATGCCCAGTACGAGAATAAAGGCAAATAAAGAAATAACGTTAATTGAGACGTCAAAAACAGGAAGTAAGAATAAACAACCAAAGAAAGATACGGGGATGCCTAGACTGACCCAGAAAGATAAACGAGCATTTAAAAATAGTAACAATACGATAAAGAGTAATAATAATCCTGTAAAAGCGTTATCCAGTAATAAATCGATACGGCTTTTAAAGTGTTTCGAATCATCTTGCCAAATATACAGTGTCATACTCTCGGCGAGAGATTTGTCTTCAATATATGCATTTAACGTGTCGGCGATATCGATAATATTTTGATCACCAATTCGGTAAATATCCATAGAGACGGCAGGGTTGTGATCAAAGCTGGCTTGGCTCTGCTGGCTATGACGATTATCGCGAATAATCGCAATATCACGCAAGGTGATTTCAGATCCCTGTTCATCGGAGGCAATAATGATATTACGATAAGCCTCTGCGTCATCACGGGCGGCTTGAGCGGTAATCAATACGTCCCCTTCAAGGGTTTTTAATAGGCCCCCTGGCAGCTGCCCGGTTTGCTGACGAATTAACTGATTAATTTGTGCAAAGGTAAGGTTGTACTTTTCTAGATGATGGGAGGGGATGCTAATTTCAATTTTAGAATCCTTAATATCTTCTAAATCAATGATGCTGATGTTATCAAACTCTAATAATTCGTTACGAATCTGGCGAGCCGTTTTGGTTAAATCTGAATAATCAGAACGACTGCTGACGATGAGTTTGGCAACACGGTTACGTACATTAAGTTCTTTTACTATAGGAATGCTGGCCTCCTCGGGAAGCGAGTCGTAGCTCTGGATACGATTGTTAACTTGATCTAGGACTTCTTTAGTTTCGTAACCTTCTGCGACATCGAGAGTGATCGCACACTGACCCTCATAAGATGTAGATGTTAAGTCTAGCGTTCCAGGAATATCGTAGACTCTGTTCTCTAAAGGTTTACAAAGGCTAGCTTCAACGGTTTCTACACTGGCGCCACGTAACGTTGTTTGAATACTGATGCGTTCTAACGAGACGTTAGGAATCAGCTCCATTCTAGTTTCGGGAATAGCCAAAGCCCCCAGCAAAAAAATGGACAGCATGAATAAATTTGCCGCTACTGGGTTGTGAGCAAACCAATGAATCGACGCTTTCATTATAAAGCCTCAACTACGGGTTGATCTAAAATGCTGGGTTGCGAACTAGGTTCGACTAATAGCCCTGAGATGAGTTGGTGAAAAGAGGTATTAACGACCTTGTCATTGCGTTGCAAACCGCTGCGAATATAAACCAGTTCTTTTCCTCGATAGAGAATGTTAACGTTTTTACGCTCTAATCGGTTATCCTGATTGATAACCCATACCTGTTGATCGCTTTGAATTAAGGCCCGCGGAAGAATACGCAAGCCTTTAATAATCTTGCCATTGATTCGCGCTTCGATAAAAGAACCTGGTAGTAAGACTTTGTTTTGTTGATTTTCAATACTGAAATTATCAAAGCTAGCGATGACGTAGAGCAATTGATTATTATCTCGTTCACCTTCAATTCGACTAATATTGCCATGCCATACGGTTTCAGGATCGTGAAAACTATTAACTTTGACCTTAATGCTTTCGCTATTAATAGCCTGATCGTGAGTTTTTTCTTTAAGCCCTAATATATCAATTTGATGATCATTTAATGGCAAGCGTACTTCGACTATTTGAGTACCGTATATTTTACTAATGGCGCTTAGACTTTGCAGGTACTCACCTTGGTTAATATTATCGTCAATGACTTTGCCTGCAATCGGCGTCTTAATTTCAGTTTTTTCTAATTGTTTTTTTGCATAATTGAGCGCAGCTAGAGCAGCATTGACCTGACTTTGTGCAAACTTCAGTTGAGGTACATGCTTAGCGTATTTAGAGGACTTTTTACCCGCACTTTTTTTCGCAATACGTGCCTTCGCTTGAGTTTCTGATAAGTGTAACTTGGCTTGATCTAAAGCCGATTGCTTCTGTGCAATATCGAGAATGAAAGGCTGTTGGTCCAGTTTAATTAATAATTCATCTTTCTCAACAAAGGCACCGCGTACAAGTTTTGGGTTTTTGTATACGACTAATCCAGGAACTTCGCTGGTAATATGGCGAATATGAGTCGCAGAGACTTTCCCACGGCTAAATACCGGGATGGATTGATCCTGTAGAATAACGTTGGTAAACGTGAGTGAGGGAATATCAATCATTTCCTCAGCTTTATCCGGCTTTGGCATGTTAATGATAAACCAGCTAATAACAGCAAGGCTAAAGACAAAAATGAGGCTGAATTTGTAATACTTTTTAAAGAAATTCATTATGATTCTTATCTTCTGTTAAATTCAGTTTCCAATCGTTTAAACACTTTTCTGTGAGTGCAACATCTTGACAGATCATAGGGTGAAGCTTTAAACCTAGGGTCAATTGGCCATGCCACTCCATGATGCCTGTGGACACCGGATAGTTCTTTGTGCCTATGCCGCAGCTAACCCAAACTTCGTTCTCATTTTCTATTGGGTTATTGTGCTCTTTTAACGGCCAGCCTCCTAAGAAGCTAAACGAACCGGCATAGAAATTTTTGTTACTTATTTTTTTATAGATATAGCGCACACCGGGCTTTCCAATAAGCTTACCTATGTGAGCCATCTTCCAGGTGCTCCAATGTTCTTTTATTTTTATTTTTGCTTTAATTTCTTGCTGCAGTTCTTTTGGAGTAATGTAATTGTTTAAGCAAACATTGATGCCAGAACTGTAATTACTGGTATCAGAATTTAATTCGATAGCACCCCGTAGATTGACAGGGTAGAACCAATAATAATTTTGACTTCCATCGAGTAAGTTATCGGCGATGGCTTTATTTAAAGCCCACATTAAGAAAGTGCTATAAGCTACCTTGTTTTTCTTGGCATTACGTTTAATTATTGGGGTCGTTCTTTTATCAAAATAACTGTTTACGATAGGGGCTGTATTATTATTGTCACAAGGATAGTTATTCTTCCAACGAATCGACTTGGATGGAATATAACCTTTGTCTTTTTTGAATTTTTTATTGAGCTTGTATAGTTGCCACATTCCAGGCACTTGTTTCTCACCACTCTTGGGCAAATTCCGGCAGGGATAACCATGTTCTCTTAATATAGTTGCGACTCCGCCGATACCATCCATCTCACTATGAGCGAAGTTACTCCAGTTTATTTCACCGCTGGACTTTTTCATTTGTCCGATGCTCATATCATCGCTGATACCGAGTTCTTTTCTGACATCAAACCACATGGCAATATAATCTTTAGAGGCTTTCATGCTTCTCTCCTTATAAACGCGAAGGTTCTAAATAAAATAGGTTTTCGGTGTTGTGCTCGCTCTGATGATCGAGATAATCCGGAACATCACCATAACTGGCGAGATAATGATTGCTAACTAATGTATGAGTTTTGAAATCAGCTAATGCATGGTGCAATGGATCACGCTTATCAAACCCAATTATCAGTGCATCAAATGTCGAGTTTTTATACTCAGAAAGGATTTTCAGTAATAGTTCTTTCAATATCTTAGGCTGATTATTTTTAACCAGGATTGAGTGTAAGCTAATATAATTGGCGAGTTCTCCAGCAGCCGGAAGCTTCATACCACCTAAGAATTTACTACTGATATTATTAATATGCCTAAGTAGCTTCATGCTACCGTGATAAGACAAGAATCGAGTCTGTTTGAAGGGCTTTTGATTCCAGCTACCGACAACGCCAATAAGTTCATTTTCTTGAAAGTACAAAAAATAGTCGCTAATAATAAGATCGCGGTAGTAAGGATCATCACTTCCAATTTTGCTAAAATCATAGCAAGGGTAAAACTCTTTCTCTTTTCCATGTAGGTCAAAGAATGCTTGAATAGCACTTACATCGCTGGAAGTCGCGCGTCGGACAGATTTGTTCGCTTCAGGGTATGCTTTGTTTACAGCGACCATGTGGGTAATAAATTGTCCCGCACTGTGGTAAGTCGGTAAAGACAAGCGGCCACTGCTAACGGTATCGATAGAGGCTTTATTCTCATCAAGAATGACAGTTTGCATCCATTCATCTTGCATGAGTTCTTTATACTTTTTAAATAAACGATATAGGGTTCTTCCTCCCTTATATTCATTATGTATTCTAAGATCATTGCCGTAACGGGTAAGGCGCTTTTTACCTTTTACGTAGACTTCACGCTTACCAATACTAAACGAAGCGACCAGCTTATCCTTTTGCTTATCTTCCATAAGCCAAACCTCTGGTGCATGGGTCACTACATTCGTAGCATGAAAGAAATTGGGCTGACGTTCAAAATTTAGCTTAATACTGCCTTGTTGAGGTGTTTCATGTATTAGCGTTAACAATGCCGGTGAGTCTTCTGGCTCCGCAAGACGAATGCAATAACGTAAGCTCATGCAGGTTCACCTGACATTGCTTTAACTTCTTCTGATACTAAGAAGTTTTGGTTTTGCCATAGAATCAAAGGCTCAACCTTGATATTGCCTTTAACCATGCCTTGATCAACTTTATGATTGGCATAGAGTGCTAATGCATCTTGCTTGATACTAATTTTAGCCATTCCCATTTGACCTAACTCTCGAGCTAGTTGGTAATGGAAATGCTGGGCCAGTTTTTTCTCTAATAGCAATGCAAGTTCAGCTTCTCTTTCTGCGGTCACTTGATCATTAGCTATATCTTCATTTTGACAGAGCATCAAGTAGCAGGGTTTATCTTGCTGTGCATTCGCGGGTATTGCGATTAAGGTAATGGGCGTGATGTCGCATTCTTGATTGAACTCGTTGAGTAGAGTGACAGCGGTTTCTGGTGATAGCTTTTCTCCTACCATATCGGTGCCATCAATACGGCCAATGAATTCAAAGCAAGGGCATTGATTAATAAATCCTGTTACTTTTAATTGATCTTTCATTGCGTAACGTAATAAGCCATTAGCTGAACTAATAATAGGTCGAACGAACATACCTTTGGCAAGCTGCCAGCTATTCAAAATGGTTTGGCTCGTCAGCTCTTCAAATTCATAAAAATGGCTATTGATGGCCAGTGGGAATTGATTTTTGTAAGGGATACTGGTTACCCCTTCTGTTGCCCAGAGACCTTTACCTTGAAATTCACAGTGAGGAAATAGTTGCTGTAACTTCTCTGCCCAAATAGTCGAAGAGGAGGTATCCCATGCACTGATTAGCGCCAACTTAGGCCAAATAGCTGCGGTAAATTGAGCATTTATTTCCCCATTCCACTGTTTCAGAATAAGTGAGGCTCTTTTATTTTTAGGCGCCACCGTTTTATTTAAGCCAGTGTAGCCAGTAGGCCATTCACCGGTCGCCAAAACTTGAACAATATCCCGTTGGTGACTCTGTATGAATTCCAGCAGACTCAATGCAAAGGTGGGGCTCCAAACTGAAATGAAACTCAGGTCGTTACAAGAAATTAAATAACACGCGGTTGCAAAGAAAGACTCATCAGAGGTTTCTGCTAATGAAATAGATTCGGGGACGGCCATTGTTTCGGCCATGAATAGTTGTTTCCACCAAGGAAGTAACTGTAAATCGTTATTGATACTCGCGGTGAGCTTGTTACGTAAGTCACTCGGCACCCAAGAAAGAGACCAGTAGTGTTTCCCTTGCTTAATTTTAGGGTAGCTTGAATACATGTCTGCTAACCAAGGCGCAATGGCATTATCTAATTCTTCTAGGAAAGCCTTAGTATAAGGCACCCATTTAATTTTGGACGTTGAACCACTGGTGGGTTGATAGCGCAAGCAATCACTATGGGTAAGAAGACTTTTATTACTTTTCTGCTGTTGCTCAATCATAGTCGACCAGTAGTCATAGTCAGTAACTGGAACTTGATCTTGTAATTCTTTTAGGCTGCTATTTTTAGTCAGACTATGTTTTTTCGCATTTTCACTGCCTTCTACCTGCTTTAGTATGTTTCTTAATATTCGTCCTTGGCTTTCTTCAATATCAAAACTGCTCTGATAAAAAGACTGCTCTCCTTTTTTTGATAGCTGAAAAGAAACTTGGTGCAGTATTCGGCTGAGAATTGAGCGTAAAAAGGCCATTATGATGTCTCCATCACAGAGGCTTTGCTGATAGTTTTTAACTTATTAGCTGACTTTTTATTCTTACGTGTAAACATGTTTTTACGCATGAAACTCCACATCATATGAACAGAAACTTCACCTATACAAGGGAGTTCGGTACCTTGCTGCCAAGAGGGGTTTAGTTTGGCAAAATGGCGAATTTTGGGATTTTCCTCCGTCATGTCATCAGTAATTTCGGCAACATCCCCTTTTAAATATTGATAATCATCTCCGAAGTTTAATAAACGATTTTCTTTATTGTAAGCTGCCGGATATAGTTGCTCGCAGTACTCGTCAACGATGGATTCTAGTTTGATGTTATTATTTTCGTGGCTAGGGTAGTGCTTAGGAAAGTTGTTGGTTAGCAATAAGTAAGTCTTATAGCCTTTTGAGATCAGTAGCCAAAATACAGAGGTTTTAGGATTTTTAATCTTAGTTTTCAATAACTGTTTAACAAATGTTTTCTGTAATTCTTTATTTCCCCAGAACTCTTTTTCAACAACGGTATCACCACTAAAAATACCGATGGAACTCTCACCATTTTGTTTAATGTTAAGTTCTGTCCATGTGCTGAAGCCAACTATTCTATTGCTGTTTTTATCTTCTAATAAAATAACCCCCGTCTTTTTCCCCATATCTGTGACAAAGGTATGAAGGTCAGCATTGTGATAATACTGAACAAATACTTTATGCATTTCTAATAGCTGAGGGACAGAAACGTATTTAATTTTCTTGAAACTGGCTGTAATTTTGGATTTGTTATTTTTCATAAAAACCTCACGCACAAAAAACGAAGACAAAAAATCTCATCAGAAAAAAGACTGAGATGCTCTGATTTCAATATATTATTTACTATTGATTTTCTATCGTAATAATTAGCGGGGGCTAAGATTTTTCGGTTGAATGATTTTCATGATTTATTGCGTCCATTCATTTTAAAGCTGTAGTGAGTTTTTTATTATTTTTTTATTGTTCAGCATGTCTGCTGATTTAACGCGGCCAGTAAATCATAGATAAGAATTATTAAAAGTAATTTTTAATTAAATTAATACGTTAGTACCTCAAGTTTTTATGCTTTAGGTAAGTGTTTTGTAAATGACAAAATAAAGGAATCCAGTTCCTTTTTTCGTTTTTTTATTTTTGCTATTGGAGGGAAGTTATAGAAAGTGTCAGTCTTTATTATAGAGAGTGTAAAGAGTAAGTTGCTGGGTTCTATTATAGAACAATTGCGCAGGCACCAAAAGATCGACTAGCGATAGTGCTTTGCTGACAAGCGGAAACACAGTTGGTTAGCTTCTTTTGGGTAGTGCTTTTATTAAATTGCATTTCGGCTGCAAAGTTAACGCAACGCTGTGGGAATGCTTGGCGGTAACACTGCTCAATCTGGCTATTTTTATTGATGCAACTTTGAGCGGTTGCAAACATTTTATCGAAAATAGGCTTATCAGAGTCACTGATATCCTGAGTAAGCTGTGGCGATTGGCAAGCGGCTACTAGGGCAAGTGACAATACCCCCGCTGGTTTAAGTAGTGATCTAATCATTGAATTTCCGTTTAGCACCTTTTTTTATATTTTATTCATTGGGTGTGACAGTAATACTACAATATAGTGAAAATTGGTTAAACCGAAAGGGTTGGGTATTATGTAACTCGATGCAATATTTAGTAGTGTATTCAACACTATCTTATTCTTTAAGGATGAATACTCATTGAAAATCCGGCCTTAATTACGTCACCATTGTGATTAATTATTTCAACTTTGGCAGACAGGCTATTAGTGGCTTGAGAATCTATCTGGAGGTCGAAGCTGGAAGCACTTTCACATTCACTATAGTTTGTCTCTGCGCAGCGGTTGGTATAGCTAGTATCCAACGGGACTGGTTTAATAATTCTTAGTGTTTCCTTGTCTGTATTGAGGTTTCTGCTAGCTTCGAAATAGGTTTCGTCTGAATATCCGTATCTATTTGGGGTTTCGGAGAATTTAATTGTTGAGATGTGTTTTGAGTGGAATAAGCTTTCAGTATTATTGTTACTGGCTGTTGTAACGCTTGAATGCCACTGTGCAATTCGTAAGCAATTTAATACTTCGGACGTATCGGTAATATTCACGCTTGGGCTTTTAATGTGAATGCTAAAATCTATTTCTTCTACTTCTGTGAACTTGGTTGAGTCACTAATCTTCACGCCTTTGATCGACATATTCCTATGATAGTCATTCACAGTAGAAATGAATTTCATGTTTTCAAATTGTAAGCTCCCTGATAAGGCTAGGTTGTTAGTTAAATTTAGACTTCCTGATTTGGAGCCTTGTTGAACCAAAGGATTGTGTAGTGATATTCCAATTTGAAAGAATAGGTATCGCAATAACCCGACTTGTTCCGGATTGAGTGCGACTAAGTTAGGGGTGAGTATATTAACTGAGAGTTGCCAAAGGGTAGGTAAGTCAGTATTGGAGAGGTTGGCCGCGGGATAGTGAGTATTGGGATCATTTAAGCCATAAGCGTCGAGTAATTGCCTCATTACCCATGTAAAACCTTCATCTTCAATAGTGTGGTTAATGGCTAAGCTATTATTTGTTGGCAAATAAGATTGATTACAACTTGCCCCTAGTTGATATTCACCCGTATTCTCTGTTTCTGAAATTCGAATTACTTGACGAATGAAGTAGGTATCTTCGTTAGTTCTTTCTCCATCGTTAATATGGTGCTTCTCAGTTGCCTCAATATCCATATGAAATAACCAAATCCCTTCAGGTGATTCCGTCGATAGGTTTGGATTGATGTTAGGTAATTGAACATGGCTATCTTTGTCTTCATTTTTAAGACAGGCAGAAAGTGAAAAGCTAAGTAGGAGTAGCAATATCCATTGCTTAAGCATATTTCTTTTGATCATTATTTGCTTCCTTTTGAGAATTTACATTCTAGAGTGATTGAAGCTAAACGTGTATTAATTGGGAAATATGAATCTAGTATCAATTTTCACTTCAGTTCCGTCATGCTCAATAATTTCAGCTTCAACTGAGAAGCCGTTTATATCTTTCGACCTTTGTTCTAGCTCAAAACTAATAGGAGGTGAGCACTGTTCACTAGTTTCGTCATAACAAGGTTGAATTATATGGTATGAATCCCAGTCCGAACCCAATAAATGTACTGACGGGGCGTTTTCATAGTCTTGATAAGTCTTGAGGATAACTAGGCTATCAGTCTCGGGAAGTAAGGATTCCATACCCAGTGTAAATGCTTCTGTTTGCTTAGCTTCAACTTCTGAGCTGTTAGCTCTACGAGTAACTATGTAGGACCTTTTTTCTCTTGAATCTAAACAATAAGGCATATATTCGGAGTGCGATATATCTAACAAATCGGATTGAATATTTAGCCTGTATGTTATTTCTGCTGCGGTATCAAAAGCTGTGCTATCTGACAGTTTTACAGCGCTGATGTTCAGAGATCTTGAATATTTGACTTGATCATACCCGTTCAAATAAAAAGATGTAAAAAATAAGGGGTCTTCATTGGCTATATAATTTGCATTGGCTTCAATGATTAGTTGGCCTGAAAGGGACAGGTTTTGGTTAACAGTTAGTCCCCCATTTTCGATATAGCTCCAACTAAAATATGGATCAAAGATACTAAGAGCTTCCATCTCAGGATAATTTTGCATTTCAGGATTGTCAAAAGGTTTAAATTGTTGATTATCAAGCTTCCAGTTTGCTGGAAGCTCTGTATCGTCATCAACTGCCATTAAACTATTAATATTAAATTCGGAAGAGTACCGACCACAGCCAGCTTTTGGCCAGAATACATTTTCCTGCTCAGTTGGTTTGATTGTTACCAATTGGCGTACGAAATAATGGCTGCTCTTTTCTCTTTGCTTATCTGAGGAGATTGAGTTTTCCGTGACATCAATATTCATATGAAATAACCAAACCCCTTCAGGTGATTCCGTCGATAGGTTTGGATTGATGTTAGGTAATTGAACATGGCTATCTTTGTCTTCATTTTTAAGACAGGCGGAAAGGGTAAAGCTGAGGAGGAGTAGCAATATCCATTGCATAAGCACATCTGGCTTGTTCATTATTTGCTTCCTGCAAATAAAAAAGGCCTACATTTCTGTAAGCCTTTTAGAATAAGTGGTGCCCGGAGACAGAATCGAACTGCCGACACGAGGATTTTCAATCCTCTGCTCTACCGACTGAGCTATCCGGGCGACTCGTTGAACTTGCTGCTTACTTGTTAGTAAGTGTTCGTTGAGTGCGCGCATTAAACCGTTTATCGAGACCTTGGTCAAGCACTTTTTATAAAATACTTATACTTTATTGTTTGTTTTCAGGAACATAGCCATCGGCTTTGTCGAAGTCTTCACCACTTAAGAACTTGCTACGCTGCTCTGTAAGGTACTTACGAGCTTGTAAGTCCATCATATTCAGGTGCTTTTCATTGATCAGGCGAGTTTGGTGCTCAGTCCACTCTGCCCAAGCTTGTTGGGATACATTATTTAAGATGTCTTCTCCGGCAGGGCCAGGAAAAGGAGTGGATGTTAAACCAGGAAGCTCTTTATTGTATTTACGGCAGTGTACTGTGCGTGACATGGGTTACCTTTAGCTCTGCAATGAGGCATTAAAACGGTGCTGATTCATACTTTGCTTAGCAGGGTCTTTACTGGGGCTGCTAAGCCTAATTCTGAAGGTTGTTTGGGATTGTACCAGTGCTGGGCAATTTCCCCTACGGCATCGGGCCTTTTGCTTAAGTGAATGAGGACGGGACTGATGTGTAGGTGATAATGACTAAACGTATGGCGGAAGCTTGGCCAAGTTTCTTGCTCAGTAGCCAAGTCGCCAAATAAGCTTTGGCTGCGTTTTAATGCATCTTCATCGCTAGGAAGTTCTGGAAAGCTCCATAGCCCACCCCAAATCCCTTGCTGAGGCCTTTGTTCTAATAAAATATGCCCCTCCGGGTCTTGCAACATCACTAGCTGAATGTGCTTTTCTGGTTTATCTTTTTTCGGTTTTGAATTGGGGTAGTCTTTTGGATTGCCTTGGGCATGGGCTAGGCAATCGGGTGCTAATGGACAAATACCACACTGAGGTTTACTGCGTGTGCAGAGGGTTGCGCCCATATCCATCATGGCTTGAGTATAGTGATTGCAGCGCTCGGTAGGGGTTAGGCGTTCGGCGATAGTCCACAGTTCTTTTTGTACTGAAGTCGTGCCAGGCCAACCTTCGACGGCGTAATAACGGCACAGCACTCGTTTCACATTGCCATCTAAAATGGCGGCGTTTATACCCATGCTAATTGAGGCGATGGCGCCTGCGGTTGAGCGTCCAATTCCTGGTAGATCGATTAGGCCGTCGACGGAATGAGGAAAAACGCCTGCGAGGTCGGCACTGACTTTTTTAGCGCAGGCATGTAGGTTGCGCGCCCGGGCGTAATACCCTAGGCCTGTCCAAAGATGCAGTACTTTATCTTGTTCTGCGTTTGCCAGATCGTGGACCGTAGGGAACTCGGCCATAAAGCGTTCAAAATAGGGAATGACGGTAGCAACTTGAGTTTGTTGCAACATGACCTCAGAAATCCAGACTTTATAAGGGGTTATTTCTTGCTGCCAAGGTAGATGTTTACGTCCATTCTGGTCATACCAGTTAAGAACGGCTTGGCTGAAAAGCTTAGGGTTGGACGTTGTTTTGTTTGCAGCAGGCATGGTGGTGTCGGGTAAAAGGAACAGGGCGCTAGTATAAGGCGACCTGCTCATTTTTACGACCTAGCTTATAACTATTGCTCGCTTAACGTGCGCTTTACAGTGGCTTTTTGGTTGCTGACTAAAAAGTGATGTAGTTGAGGCAAGGTTAGCGGGCGGCTGAGTAAGTAGCCTTGACCATCATCACAATTGTTATCCCGTAGGAAGTCGAGTTGCTCTTGGGTCTCAATACCTTCGGCGACAACTCGCATACTGAGTTTGTGGGCCATCGCGATAACGGCTGAGGTAATAGCCATATCGGTTTTATCTTCTGGAATATCTTTCACAAAAGAGCGGTCGACTTTTAATACGTCAATAGGGAAGCGTTTCAAATAGGCCAAAGAAGAATAACCGGTACCAAAATCATCAATCGCTAGGTGAATTCCTTTGCTTTTAATGGTTTCCATAATTTGAATGGCGGCTTCAACATCATCCATAATAATACTTTCGGTAATCTCTAGCTCGAGGTTGAGCGGGTCAATTTTCGATTGTACCAGGATGTCTAACACTGTTTTTAACAGGTCTGGGTCGGAGAACTGTTTGGCTGATAAGTTAACTGCGACCTTTGAGTCCTCAGGCATTAAACCTTCACGAATTAGAGCCCCCATTTCGTGACAACTGTGTTCTAGTACCCAAGCCCCTATCTTAATAATTTGACCTGTTTCTTCGGCGATGGGGATAAAGTTATCTGGTGGAATGATTCCCTTTTCGGGATGACGCCAGCGGACCAGAGTTTCTACCCCGGTAATGGTATTGTCGGCGATACGAATCTTAGGCTGGTACATTAAAATAAACTGATTGCGCTTAATGGCAGAATTCAGTTCTTTTTCAATTTCTAGGTTGTGCAAAATAGCGGTATTCATGTCTTCAGAGAAGAACTGGAAGTTATTACGGCCTAACTCCTTGGCGCGATACATGGCTAAATCTGCATTTTTCATTAAGGTATTCGGGTCGATGGAATCTTCCGGTGTCATCGTAATACCGATACTCACCGTACTGATGATATCTTGGCCATTGAGCATGAAAGGACGTGACAGTGATTGCAGGATCTTTTGTGCAACAATGCGGACGTCGTTGGTATTATTGACGTCGGTGAGCAAGATAGTGAACTCATCTCCACCGATGCGTGAAACCGTATCGTTTTCTCGTACGTTATGATCGAGACGACGAGCAATTTCTTTTAATAGTGCATCACCGATGTCATGACCTAGGGTATCGTTGACTCGTTTGAATTGGTCTAGGTCGAGGAACAATAAGGCGATGGAAGTATTCGTACGCTGTACGCTCTTCACGGCTTTTGCCAGTCTGTTTTTAAATAAGCGGCGATTTGCTAATCCTGTTAATGGGTCATAAAAAGCCAAGTTTTCCATTTGAATTTGAGCTTTCTTCAGTTCGGAAATATCAGAAACCGAGCCAAGAAAACCTAATAGTTTTCCCTCTTTGGAGTGCAACGAAGTAGCTTGAATATAGACCCAAGAAATACTGCCATTTTTAGCGATTAAGCGCACTTCACTCGACATATCTTCATGTTCAGTGACTAATCTATGCCAAAGCTTATTGAGGGGTAAAGAATCATCAGGGTGTAAGTTGGCGAACCAGGCTTGGAGGTTGGGCTCTTGGTGCTTTATATTATTAATTTCACGCCAGCGCTGGTTTACATAAATAATTTCACCTTCCGGGTTGATTTGAAAGATGCCGACAGGGGAAAGGGAGGTTAACTTTCTAAATTTTTCTTCACTACTTTTTAATGAACTATGCTCGCTTTCAATTTTACTTAATAGTTCGTTAAAAATATCCGCTAGGTGGCCGAGTTCATCATCGTGTTGTTTATTGGCGCGAATTGAAAAGTCATTACGCTGAATTATATTCCTGATTGTTGTGGCTAATAATCTGAGTGGGCTAGTCACGATGCGCTGCAGTTTAGTGGCTAACAGCAGGGCGATAATGACCGCACTAATTAGAATGATAATGGCAAACAGGCTGACTTGTTTAAAGCGTGAAATGATGTCGTTATCATGGCAGGCGATGTAGAGTGTGCCGATGATTTGATTATCAAGCTTAATAGGGAAGTATTGTTCTACGTAGGGTGATTCATTGGTTTTTAATGTCGCCATCATTTGCGGACAGCTTTGACGATCCTGGGTCATTAAATGACTGGCAATGAGCACTTTTTCTTCGTCGTATATGCAGCTTTTAACCACACTGCTATCCGCTTCTAATGACAATAAGTTGGTTTTTAATTGGCGCTCATCACGAAATGTGAGTGCTGCTGTTGAGCGTTCAGCAATGACTTGACCTAGTACCGTGAGCTTTTTATTTAAATCCTGATGACCGAAATAGAGTTCTAACGATAAGAACGCGGCCGTTGTTAATAATAAAATGAGTGTACTGGTCGTGACGGCAATGATCACGAGCTTGGTGCGTACGGTTTGAGTTTGTAAGAGTTTCATTAACTAAGATTGCCTTTGGTAATAAACTTTTGACGCGATTTCGATCAAGTTGGCGTTGATCTGAATATTGGCATCTTTAGCCGCTTGAAAATTTATCTCAACATCCAGTAGATTTTCTTTCAAAGAAAATTGAATGATTCCTCCGTGATTAGCGAAGCCGTCACGTTTTCCTATTGTTAATATCTTGTTCTTCGAGAGGCTGTCGTAATGTTTCTTAACGAAGGCATTAGAAATTTTACGGTGAAGAAATAAAATATCGCAAGTGCTGAATTCAGCGTGCTCTTTCAGGTAATGAACCTTGATCTCTCGGCCCTGGACCTGACGTAGATGGATTTTTTGCAGGTCATCATTGGCGGGGTCGGAGTCGAAGGCACACAAATAAAGTGGGTTATGTTGCATCGGGTCAATGTTAGGCCAGTTAATGAACTTCGCTAGTTGATACAAGTAGGTTGCGGTAAAGGCACTTTCATCCGGGTGCTCATTCGCCTCAGCATTCGTTGCAGATATTAGAGAACATAAAATCCATGTACGCAAAAGACTAACTTTCATGGTTAGACAACATAAAACTCGACAGCAAAATATCAATTGAGTAGTAATGAGTTTAGCTGCTTTATGCTTGAATTGGTTGGGTTTTCTAGAAAATTACAAAAAAAACCCCGTTTAGGAAACGGGGTAGAAGGAAACGGGGGCTTGTCGACTCGATTTATCGTTGAGCTGTCTGTATTTGGCCACGCATGCCAGTAATGATTTCATCCAAGCTCTTACGTTGTAATTGCTCGCTTAATTGCTGGCGATAGGTCTTAACCATGCCTAATCCGGCGATTACCGCGTCATAAATTTTCCATTCCTGTTGCTTGTTGACGTACAGTTTAAAATCAATCGGAATGCGCTGTCCTGAAGGCTGAGTCATGTGACCTTTAACAATGGCCTTCTTGCCCGACTTGTTGAATTTGGCGGCTTTAAACTCAAACTCTTGACCGTTAAAGGCTTTGAAGGCACCGGTATAAGTACGAACCTGAAGATCACGGAAGGTTTCAATAAAGGCAATCTTCTGGCCTTTAGACGCTTTCTTCCAGTGCTTACCGAGGGCTAATTTGGCAATTCGTTGCTGATCAATGGCCGGTAATATATAGCTCTCAACTAGGCGTTGAACTTCTGTGGCAGAGCGCTCCTCCACAGGAATTTGCTTAAGTTCGCTAATGACAGTGCTTGTAGCGTACTCAACAGTGGCGGTTGGGTTGGCGCTCTGGGCGGTATTGATGAAACCCAAAAATGCTATCAGTAAGGTCGTTATAAACTTCATATTATCTGCCCCTCTGTCCAAAGTAGCTTTAGTAGCTGCTTTTTACGTATGTCTTAAAGTGTGAACAGAGTATGGCGGATAAATATGACAAGTTTTAGAGGGGGAAAGGGCAATTGATTGTTCCGCTAAAAGAACAATCCCAATAAACTACTTGGGATTGCGTATAAAATCGGCATCTTTTTCAATAAAATCTCGATTTTTCAAAGCATTAGCAAGCTCAGAAGGCAGGTTTTTAGCAATCAGGGTATAGCCATTTTGATCAGCCCATTTGCTCATATGATGCAGCATTTGATGGGCAACTCCGCGATTTGCGGTGATTTTGCGCACGCAGAAGTGACTCAAAAGGATGTTATTGCCTTTTTTTTGCGCTTGCATGGCGCCTAATAAGCGCGCGTTGAAGCGACCAGCAATAAACCAAATATCATTTGCCAGTAAGGTTTCTAAAGATCCTTTAATATCTTGGGCATCTGTCAGCCATTCTTGGGGAGCATCTGTGTATATTTTACCAAGATCAATCCAGTCCTGTTCTGTGGGCTGAGTTATGTGTTCTAGATGTACTGGCATAGCTGCCTCTCATTGAGTATGTCTAATCTGTGATATTGCTTAGCTTTGCTTTATAATGACTTTTTCCCCGTTTGGCGAGATCTTTTTGGAGTCTTCCATGGCAGATGCCAGCCGCAAGGCAGTTGTAGAGCGTAATACCTCAGAAACAAAAATTAAAGTCAGCATCAATCTTGATGGTACTGGTGAAGCAAAATTCGATACCGGTGTGCCGTTTTTAGAGCACATGATGGATCAAATCGCCCGTCATGGCTTGATTGACCTAGACATCTATTGTGATGGTGATACCCATATTGATGATCACCATACGGTAGAAGATATCGGCATTACTTTAGGTCAGGCATTTGCTCAGGCTGTTGGCGATAAAACGGGCATTGTACGTTATGGCCACTCTTATGTGCCGCTAGACGAAGCGTTGTCTCGTGTTGTTATCGATTTTTCCGGTCGTCCAAGCTTAGATTTTAAGTGTGATTTTACCCGTGGCAATATTGGTCGTTTTGATACTCAGTTATTTTGGGAATTCTTCCATGGCTTCGTTAATCACGCGGGCGTAAGTATGCACATTGATAACCTGAAAGGTTTCAATGCTCATCACCAAGCGGAAACTATCTTTAAAGCGTTTGGTCGTGCTTTACGCATGGCGCTTGAATTTGATCCTCGCATGGCGGGTAAAATGCCATCGACTAAGGGCGTGCTTTAGAACATGAGCAAAGTTATTAGTAAAACCTGTGCGGTAATCGATTATGGCATGGGTAACTTGCACAGCGCTCACGGTGCTTTGCAAAAGGTCGCTCCTAATAGCAATATTCTGGTGACATCTGATCCCGCTAAAATTTTAGCCGCTGATCACGTAGTTTTGCCCGGAGTGGGTGCGATTCGTGATTGTATGAGTGAAATCCAGCGCCAAGAGATTGATCAGGTTGTCGCAGAAGTGGCTAAGGCAAAACCGTTATTAGGTATTTGTGTTGGCCTGCAGGCGATGATGACCCGTTCTGAAGAGAATGGCGGCATTGATTGCATGAATATGTTTCCTGGCCAAGTGCAGTATTTTGGTGACAATCTGTTAGGTGATGAATTTCGTGATGGCACTAGCGATCGCTTAAAAGTTCCGCATATGGGTTGGAATCAGGTTGAGCAAGTTGCGCATCCGTTATGGCAAGATATTAAAGATCAGAGCCGTTTCTATTTTGTGCATTCATATTTTGTGACTGCTGATGATCAGAGCCAGGTAAAAGGCCGTGGTCATTATGGAAAGCCATTCGCAGCGGCGATGGGACAAGATAATGTCTTTGCGGTGCAGTTTCACCCAGAGAAGAGTCACAAGAATGGCCTGCAGTTATTGCAGAACTTTTTAAGCTGGGATGGTCAGGCTTAAGTAGCCCTCCAGATATTTGGACAATAGTTATGGCATTAGCAAAACGTATTATCCCTTGTCTCGATGTCGATCAAGGTCGAGTAGTGAAGGGTGTTAACTTTGTTGGTATTCGTGACGCAGGAGACCCGGTTGAGGTCGCAAAGCGTTATGACGAGCAGGGCGCCGATGAGATTACCTTTTTAGATATAACCGCGACTCACGAAGCTCGTGGCACAACGGTAAAAATGGTGGAAGCCATTGCTGAGCACGTTTTTATTCCATTAACCGTAGGTGGTGGGATTCGTGAGGTTGAAGATATCCGGCGCATGTTAAACGCGGGCGCGGATAAAGTATCAATCAATTCAGCGGCTGTGTATAACCCTGAGTTTGTTCGTGAAGCGTCTGAAAAATTCGGCGCACAATGCATCGTTGTTGCGATTGATGCAAAACGTGTTGCAGGTTCTGGTGTGCTAGGCGATGCAGAAAATAAGTGGGAGATATTTACCCACGGTGGTCGCAAACCAACGGGTATTGATGCGGTAGAGTGGGCGGTTAAAATGGCCAACTTCGGTGCAGGCGAAATCTTATTAACCAGCATGGATCGTGATGGGGTTAAAACCGGTTTTGATCTGGGCGTTACTCGTGCGATTAGTGATGCGGTAAATATCCCTGTAATCGCCTCTGGTGGCGTGGGTAATTTAGAGCATTTAGCGGAAGGTGTTCAGCTAGGTCATGCGGATGCGGTATTAGCGGCGAGTATTTTTCACTTTGGTGAATATACGGTGCAAGAAGCTAAGCAGCATATGGCGGATGCGGGTATTGAGATGCGTTTGGACTAATTACAGGTATCACCTGTATCGCTTAACGTGTGGCAATAAAAGCCCTGAGTTCTCTTTGAGAATCAGGGCTTTTTTGCGTTTAAAGGATCAAGATAATAATCGTAAAGTATCTTCGGCACTGGCATTCGCTTGGCTTTGTACTGCAAGCTGAGCTTGCTGTTTTACCCGCTCAACAACCATCTGACTAACCAGTTCAGCAATGTCGGCATCTTCCACTCGGCTACGTGCTGACTGTACCTGTTCTTCCTCATTAGCAAGTTGGTTAATACTGCTATCGATGCGATTACTAACTGCCCCAAGTTCTGACTGGCGTTCTGTGACAACCTGTTGAATGGAATCTAAAGTGGATAAGTTATCAGCAGAGTCGCTAATCGAAAAATCAAGCTGAGCTAAGCCTTCTTTAATCGGGTCGGCGGTGATATTCGCGGTTAGCGAGACGACATCTCCGGCTTTATCGCCCAACTGGAAATTTAACTCGTTCGGATTATTACTGCTCTGAAATAGATCTTTGCCATTAAAACTACTTTGTTCAATTACTTGATTGATCTGCTTAGTTACTTGAGACGCTTCTTTATTTAATGCTGCGCGATCGGAATCGTTGAGAATGCCGTTCCCTTGTTGAACGGCCAACTCTTTTAAGCGTTGAATACCTGAGGAAATTTGCGCTAAGGCGCCATCCTCAGTTTCAATTAACGATTTGGCATCCAGACCGTTACGCTGGGCTTGCTGGGTACCCGAGACTTGGCTTGTTAAGCGCGTGGCAATGGCTAAGCCAGCGGCATCATCAGCAGCGCTATTGATTCGCTTGCCGCTACTGACCTGAGAAAACGTTTTATTGAGTTCGTTATTGGAAGTAATGAACGAATTGCTAGTATTGATCGACGTCATCACATCACCTTGCTTGCTAGTAACTTCATCCATAATACCGCGGTTATGGCTTTCCTATAGGAGAATAGTCAGATAAGTCATTTTTGTATGGTAACGCTACGTTATGCTGTTTAATGACCCAGGCGACGCAGAACGCCCAGCAGAAGCCGGCAATGACATCAGCGCCGTAGTGATAGCGTAGGTACATAGTCGATAGGGTTATGGATAAGGTCATGCCGAGCATGATGGTGCGCATAAGAGAACTGTGCCAAGACCAACTAATGAAAAGAGCCGCCCAAGGTAAGGCGGTATGTAGACTTGGGAAGCAGTCGTAAGCAAAGCGGAAGCTATTAACGGCGGCATAAACGACTTCGTGTCCGGCATTTAGAGGCACGACGAACTGTTCGCTGATGAAATCAATTGGGCCTTTTACAGGCATCAAGAAATAACAGCAGTAGCCACCAACCTGAGTATAAATAATGGCTTTACGCATTTGCATGAAGCGCTCAGCTTGTTGCTGCCAAAAGAAATACAGTAGCGAACCTATGGGTAATAAATAATAAAAGTGCAGGTAAGCTGTTTCCATTAATAAGGTGAATGTTGGGCTGATCCAGTGCTGAATATAGAGGGGGAGAGTTTGGCCAAATAGCTGATTATCAATTTCGATCATGAGGGAATCACGCTGGGGGATTGAGAAATACTCAATCGCGAGCTCTAGGCGCAGTACTCGCATCAGCAAATAAGAAATTAATATGGCCAGCACAGGCCAGAATTCACGAATAAACCATTCAGCACGAGGTATTAAATTGCACTTACGTAATAAGAAGTTGAAGCCAGCGACCAGAACAGCGAATAGACCAATACAAAATAAAGCGGCTCGATTATTGGTAACCTGAAATGTCCACAGTGAACCGGATAATAAAGCGATGAAGATGATGAGCAGTGGGAATATCAGTACGAGTTGTTTATCAAACGGCCATTGCTGGAATTTACGGAATAGTGTGTGAATCATTTAAACGGCGGGCTCGAGTTTTATTATTGTTATTAATTATATTACTCGCCAAATTTTGACGAGTACTCGGTCCTTGAGTCGGCTGGCTTGCTGATATTAGCTGATAGCGATTGTGTTTAATCGCAATAGCCTTCTTCTCGATAGGTTTAAAGCCTTGCCAAGCTTGTTGCAATAATAGGGTAGAAGCCGATACCAGTTCAATGCCCTGTGCTGCCAAGTTGGGTAGCTGTTTGGCGAGAAAAGCATGGGACTCTGCGTATGGGTGGCCAATTAAAATAGCTCGCCCTGTTTTCTTGGCAATGCGTAGGACCTTTAACCATTGTCGCTTTAATGCTGCTTGGCTTTTATTGTTATCTAAAAAAATATGACGACGTAACGTGGGCAATTGATGGGCTTTTGCCTGCTGGTAAGCAACCGACTTGGGCGAAGTGAGGCTATCAACAAAATACAATTGCTCTTGCTGTAGTATTTCCATCACCCACTGCATCGCTTGTGGATCTTGGGTCAATGCGCTGCCCATGTGGTTATTAATGCCTTGTATATGCGGGATGGCGGCAATGGATTTCTTCAACGTTTGTTTAAACTCACTTTCCGTTAAGTTACGCGTTAATGCTCCTGGGCCTAAAGGCGCGGCGGTAGAGTTTTCCATCGGCGCATGCAAAATAACTTCTTTATTGTAGTGGTGAGCTTTATGGGCTAACTTTTGTGCATAGGGTGTATGGGGTAAAAAAGCCAATGTCAGCGGGCCATCAAGTTCAACCATGGCATTACCCAGCGCGTGATTATTGCCAATATCGTCGATGATGATAACTAATTGAGCGCTTTGTGCTTGGGGGGCTATTAACCCCAAGCAGATTAAAACAAGTCGGAAAAAAGTGTTTATCAAGGTGTTCTTCATTACGGTTTAGATGTTTGCTCTGGCGAAGATGCGCTTTGCTTAACTTCCGCCGCAGGCAAGCGATGGTGTTGAAAAACATTCCAGCCTTTTAATAGGGTATAAGCTTGATATAGCTGGAAATCCTTACTCAACAGATCATCGGATATTTGGTGATCGTCTTCCTTTTCAACTTCGTCATCACCGTTTGATAAGTGCCCTGGTAGGTCACTCTCTTTGTAGTAACTTTGCTCATAGGCCGTCACTTCACTCTGTTCAACATAAACATCGGGCTGAATGCCTTGGGCTTGGATCGAGCGGCCTTTGGGGGTGAAATAGCGAGCTGTTGTCAGTTTAATCGCCTTATTCCCTGCGATCGGCAAAACGCTTTGTACTGAGCCTTTACCAAAAGAATTAGTACCAACGATCACTGCGCGTTTATGATCTTGCAATGCACCGGCAACAATTTCTGATGCTGAAGCAGAGCCTCCATTAATCAATACAATGAGGGGAATATCTTTGGCGACAGTCGTTTCTGTGGCCGAATAGCGGAAGTCGGAATCGCTAATGCGACCTTCGGTATAAACGATTAAGCCTGAATCTAAGAAGGCATCAGAGACTTCAACAGCAGCGTCTAGTACGCCACCTGGGTTATTGCGTAAATCTAAGACGAGACCATTGAGTGGTTCTTTTTTCTCTGTCGCTTCATTTTGAAATTTGATAATAGCTTTGACTAATTCAGCGCCACTTTTATCTTGGAACTGGGTGATGCGTAAATAACCGATGCCATCACCGAGATCTTCTCCGCGTACGCTGGCGACTTTAATTTCCGCGCGAGTCAGAATGAATTCCAATAATTCGGACTCACCTTGTCTACGAACACTTAATTCGATATCAGTACCGGGTTCGCCGCGCATTTTATCGATGGCATTAGTGAGCGACATTTCACGCACCGGTTCGCCATCAAGGGAGACAATGAAATCACCAGCTTTAATACCCGCTTTTTCTGCTGGAGTATCATCGATCGGTGTAACGACTTTAATCAGGCCTTCTTCAATACCCACTTCAATACCTAAGCCGCCAAATTTACCCGTGGTATGTTCTTGCAGCTCATTAAAATCTTCAGGTAATAAATAGTCTGAGTGCGGATCAAGATTGCTCAGCATGCCATCGATGGCGTACTGCAATAAGGTTTTATCGTCCACAGGTTCAACATACGAATTGCGGATACGATCAAAAATTTCGGTAAAATTGCGCAGCTCTTGTAACGGTAAGTGGCTTTCTTGAACGGGCGAAGGCTCAACTATCGGGCTTTGCTCTTCGGCGGCGGCCATGACCTGCGCACTGAAAAAATGGCCACTGAAAAGCAGTGCTGTGATGGCAAGCGGTTTGAACATGTTATTTTCCATGTTGATTCTCATACTAAATCGTATCCTTATTTGCGCTTTAGCCACGCGGCTGGATCTTGTGGAATACCCTTGTGTCTGATTTCAAAATACAGACGAGGTTCCTTAAAGCCACCAGAGGCTCCTAATGTCGCAATCGTCTCTCCTTGGTAAACCCAATCACCAACGGATTTTAATAAGCTTTGATTGCGAGCGTATAAACTTAAATAACCATCACCGTGATCAATGATTAATAATAGCCCAAAACCCCGTAGCCAGTCGCTAAATACAATTCGACCATGGTGAACGGCGGTAATCGCAGAGCCTTCATAGCCCTTCATTAACCAACCTTGCCACTTATTTCGCGCTTTTGCATTATAGTTGCCAAAGGCTTTAGCAATACGTCCCTTGGTTGGACGCGGTAGTTTGCCTTTTAACGAGCGAATAGGGCGGGCATCTTGTTTGCGCACACTATTATCCAGCAAGGTCGCGACTTCGGTAATTAAGTGTTGTAAGCGCTTCTGATCTTTCTGTTTTTGACTGAGGTCGTTATTCTTCTGTCGACGGCGGGCATCTAAACTCGCAAGTAGTTTTTTATGCTGCTTTTTTTCGTTGTTCAATAGCTTGTTCTTTTTCAGCAGGCTATTTTCAGTTTTGATCAGGGCATTTTGCTGAGTGAGGATTTCATTTTCGATATTATTCAAACGCTTTAAATTAGCGATTAAAGTTTGAATGCTCTCCATACGAGCCTGATTGAAATATTCATAGTATTTCAGCATGCGACTGATTTGTTGCGGATCATCTTGGTTTAGCAAGACTTTAATAGAACCTTGGTTACCCAGTTGTTGAGCACCATTGAGCTGTTTTGCTAATTGCTGCTTTTGCTCGGCTTTAAGGAAGCGGAGCTGGCGTTGCTCCGCTTGCAGCTTTTTTAAGCGAGCTCGCTCCTCATTCAGTTGAGAGCGAGTCGCATCGATCTTTTTGGCAATCGCACCAATTTTCTCATCGGATTGACGTAATTGCTGATTGAGTTTGTCGTGTTCTGACTCGGTTTCTTTTAACCATTGCTGCAGCTTATTAATCTCTTGTTGCAGCTTGGCGAGGTCGGCTTGCTCATCAGCCCAGCTCACTTGCATGAGCTGACCAATCATAAGGCTGAAAAGAAAGACGATCCGTATCATAACAACTTACTACTCTGGTTTATTTCTTGATGAGGCTTGAACCTGACATCTCAGCAGGTTGCTCTAGGTTCATCATGTTTAATAGCGTTGGTGATACATCACACAAGCTGCCGGTATTAATAGCACGGCCATCATCATGACTATGAACATACACCAAATCAACTGGGCCTGTGGTATGCGAAGTTAAAGGGCCGCCTGTTTCAGGGTTAATCATCTGCTCGGCATTACCGTGATCAGCCGTGATAAGACACTCGCCTTGAACTTCAAGAATAGCATCGGTAATGCGCTTTAGGCATTCATCAATACACTCTGCTGCTTTAACCGCCGCAGAATAAACTCCGGTATGACCCACCATATCGCCATTAGCATAGTTACAAACGATTAAGTCGTGCTTACCACTTTTAATGGCGGCAACCAGCTTATCGGTTAATTCAGGGGCGTTCATTTCAGGCTGTAGATCATAAGTCGCTACATCCGGAGATGGCACGAGAATACGTTCTTCACCTGGGTATAAGTCTTCACGACCACCCGAGAAGAAAAAGGTAACGTGGGCGTACTTTTCCGTTTCTGCGATGCGTAGCTGAGTTAAGCCGAGGTCCGATACGTATTCACCAATACCATTTACTAACTTTGCTGGTGGATAAGCGCAGCTTGCAGGTATATCGGCAGCATACTCAGTCAGCATTACATAGTCAGCAAGCTTAGGGGTTACATTACGCTTAAAACCAGTGAACTCTGGCTCAACAAAAGCACGAGTAATTTCACGGGCGCGGTCTGGGCGGAAGTTCATGAAGATGATGCTATCGCCATCTTCAACCTTGCCACCTTCGCCAATGACAGTGGCACCAACAAATTCATCGTCTTCGTCACGAGCATATGCGGCTTCTAGTGCTGCGATGCCGGTTTCTGCATGGTTAGCCGCTTTGGCTTCTGTCATGGCGATATAGGCGGGTTCGATACGTTCCCAGCGATTATCACGGTCCATTGCATAATAGCGCCCCGTTAGGGTCGCGATTGCACCCGTGCCGAGTTCGTCTAGTTTGGCTTGCAGCGCTGTAATTGAAGGCTCTGCGCTGCGCGGTGGCATGTCACGGCCATCTAAAATCCCGTGCACATATAACTTAGTGATGCCACGTTTGACCGCCATTTCACATGCGGCAAAGATTTGATCTTCATGGCTGTGAACACCACCCGGAGATAATAAGCCCGCTAGGTGTACCGCGCCCCCATTGGCTTTGGCTTTATCGATTGCACTGCACAGTACCTCATTATTAAAGAATTCACCGTCGGCGACATCTTTATTAATGCGGGTGAAGTTCTGATAGACGATGCGGCCGGCACCTAGGTTCATGTGGCCTACTTCAGAGTTGCCCATCTGGCCTTCTGGTAGACCTACCGCATTGCCCGATGTTTGAATCAAAGCATTAGGATATGTTTCTAATAATGCATCCCACGTTGGGGTGTTGGCGTTAGCAATGGCGTTATGTTCGGATTTTTCACCGTGGCCCCAGCCATCAAGGATAATTAGTGCAGTCGGTGTGCGGGTCTGGCTCATAATAGAAATAACTCGAATAAATTAACGTGAGTAGACAAAAATATTGTGCCTATTCTAGCGAATCTGTGGCCGTGCGTCATTTTCTATTCTTTTTCCCGCTCTGGCTGGTTATACTGCCGCCTTTGATCCTCTTATCAGTCAACCAAATAGGCAGTAAATAGGCTATGGAACAAGTTTTCGACTTTATTAACAATAACTGGATGTTAGTCAGTGTCTGGGCGCTATTTTTGATGGCTTTCCTATGGGACAACAACCAGCGTAGCGGTGCGAGCATTAGCACAGCGCAAGCGACGCAAATGATCAATAAGCAAGATGCAGCGGTATTGGATATTCGTGATAAGAAGGACTTTGAAGCGGGCCACTTAGCCAATGCGATCAACATTCCTTACGCTTCTTTGGCAGAACGCATGTCAGAGCTTGAATCTTCGAAAGAACACCCCATTGTATTAGTATGCAAGTCTGGCCAGAGTGTTGGAATGGCGGGCAAAACTTTAAAACAGAAAGGCTTCCAAGTATTTCGCTTAAGTGGCGGTATGATGGAATGGACGAACCAGAACCTTCCTGTTGTAACCAAATAATTAGTTAGTACAAAATAAGAATTTAAGGAACCATCATGGCTGAACAAGATAACGCACAAGCACAGGGTCAAGCCCAACAGTCTCAAGATCAGGGTCAATTTTCACTACAGCGTTTTTACGTTAAAGACTCTTCTTTCGAATCTCCAAATGCTCCAGAGTCTTTTCAGAAGCAATGGAAGCCAGAAGTTAAGCTGGACTTGAACAGCCGCTCACGCAAGTTAGCCGACGATACTTATGAAGTAGACGTTAAAGTAACGGCCACTGCAGAAAACGATGGCGAAACCGCGTTCTTGGTTGAAGTGGTTCTTGGCGGTATCTTCCATATTAAAGGTATTGAAGGCGAACAGCTTAAGCACATGCTAGGTGCTTTCTGCCCTAACATCTTGTTCCCATATGTTCGTGAAACGATCGACCAGTTGGTAACTAAAGGTAGCTTCCCTGCCTTGATGCTTGCTCCGATTAACTTCGAAGCCTTGTACCAGCAGTCTCAAGCTCAGCAAGCACAAGCGGCTGCCAAGCCTGAAGAAACCGTTCAGTAAGTGAAAACTTAACCAGACGCTCTTTATTTAACAGCGTTTCTGAACTAAAAAAAGCCGAAGTAAACTCTATTTATATGAGAATCGACTTCGGCTTTTTTGTATCTGCTAGTTAATCATCTGGGGATTAACTGCCTCCGGCATAACCATTCTGGCGCCAAGCTTCAAAAATCATTACCGCGACGGTATTCGATAAGTTCATGCTACGGCTACTTTCTTTCATCGGCAAACGTAACCATTGCTCAAACGGCACTTGCTCACGGATATCATCCGGTAGGCCACGAGTCTCTGGGCCAAACATCAAGAAGTCACCTTCTTTAAACTGAGTTTCTGAATGCGTTTGCTTACCCTTAGTGGTGAGAGCATAGATGATTTCAGGCTGTTCTTTTTCTAGAAAATCCGCGTAGTTCTCGTGAATGCGAACATTGGCCCATTCGTGATAATCCAAGCCGGCCCGACGTAAGGCTTTCTCTTCCATATCAAACCCTAGTGGCTTAATCAGGTGCAGCTGACAGCCGGTATTTGCACATAGGCGAATGATATTTCCGGTATTAGGTGGAATCTCGGGTTCAAATAAAACGATGTTAAACATGTTGGCTCCTCAGTAAGGGCTGATTATAGGAAGCTGGGGATTAAATGGAAGAGCTAGCATGGCTTTAATTGGTGAACGATTAATAAGTAATTCGTATTAGTTATTAGTGACCACGGTTTCAGCGCATTTTGTTATTTCTCGTCTAAACTTTTTATTAGAGACCGTTTTTATCGATTGATAGGAGTTGGTGGGTGAAATTTCGCTGGCCATTTAATAAGACAAAACATAAGCACTGGCTAGGCATTAACTTGTCATCATTAGCCCCGAGTGCCGTCATCTATTCTCTAGAAGGGGTAGTGGACGCTATTAGCTTTGATCAAGAGCAAGGCATTGCTGCGCTTGAATCATGGCTGCAAGATCATGTCGCTCATGGTATGCCAACAGTGCTGGTATTGGATGACGACGATTATGAATTGTTATTAGTGGAAGCGCCGAATGTACCGGATGAAGAATTAAGTGCTGCCATTGAATTTCGTATTGGCGATCTATTAGCGCAACCGATAGAAGAAACCGCTATTCAAGCGATGCGTCTACCTGATGATGCCTATCGTGGACGAATGTCTATGGCCCATGTTATTGCTTCAGCAAACGATACGGTGCGTGCTTGGGTTGATTGGGCTGAAAAACTGCATTTGAAAGTCGTTAATATTACGGTTCCTGAGCTGAGTTTATTAAATGTATTAGCGCTTAATTCAATAAACCAAGGGATTGCGTTATTAGAATTAGGGCCTAAGCAAGGCTGTATTCGCTTGTACCAAGACGGTGCTTTGTATCTGACGCGGCAAGTTGAGATGGGTATCGACGCATTGGATATTCAAGATGATACTGAAAATCAGACGGAAACTATATCTCAAGAAGCTAGCGTGAATGTAGAAAACCCATTGGATGAGGTGGTTGCGGTTAATGAAATTCAATTAGAAGAATTGACCGATGATGATTTTTCTAATGAAACGTTAAGCACTGAAGAAATAGGCTTAGAACTTGGTGAGGTTGATCTAGCAGCGGATGAGCCTGAGTTAAATATCGATGATATGGCCTATGTGGGGTTTGCGCCTAAAGCGAAGGTCAATGAGCAGCAAGTGCAGAATTTGATTCTTGAGGTTCAGCGTTCTCTTGATTATTACGAAAGCCAGTTGGGTATGGGCCAAATTACTCAACTTTGGGTTATGTCGGGAGATCATAATCTCGCTAGTTTGGTTGAGGCTATGCAGCCTGTTTTAACCGCGAATATTGAACAACCGAATATTGCTGACAAGCTTTCTCAAGGTGTTGGGATTCATGTGTCCCCGAATTGTGAGGACATTAATAAGTCGACCTTGGCGCTAGGAGGAGCATTGGCATATGTTGCAAGTTAAGCACAGTATTAATCTATATTTGCCTCGTTTTCGTCCTCCACAACTTTCTGCTGCAATGCAGCGTTTAATCAAAGTATGTGGCGGCGCTTTATTAGGATTGGTACTGATCACCGCACTTTTATTCTTTGTGAAATTATACCTGCAAAATCAGTTTGAGTTTGTGAAGCAGGAGCAAGCACGACTCAATGAAGAGTTGAGTGTGGTTATTGCTCAATTACCGAATACGGTTGTGGATAAAAACCTTCAAATGCGAATCACTCGAGAAGAAAAGCTATTAGCGAAGCAAAGACGAGTAATTACATTTTTACGCCAAGACTCAATTAGTGATAGCAGTAGCTTTACTCCACTAGTAGAGCAGTTATCACAGCAAAATGTGAAAGGCATTTGGCTCTCAAAATTTGAAGTGATCAATCAAGGCCAAGACATTCAATTGTTTGGATTTGCTAAAACACCGGAGCAAGTATCGCGCTATCTCTCCATGCTGGGAACGCAACCCGCCTATCAAGGTCGTGCTTTTAAGCAAATAAATGTGGTGAAAGGTGAGCAAAGCTGGAATGAGTTCTTTCTATCTACTCAGAAAGAAGAGACTGATACTGCAGACTCGTTTGCGGCTTCTCTTTCGGGAGCGGGCTTATGACTTGGTGGCAGAAAAAGCCCGTTATTGATGGCATTAATGCATACGATAAAATCTCCCATCGAGAACAAAATATTGTTCTCGTTACAATTGCAACAGTACTAGTTTTATTGGGATATCTAATTCTTATTGAACCTTTGTTACTAAAAAGTCAGGAAGTATTAGAAGAAAGTAGCAAGCTAGAAAATATCAATACAAGTTTGGCGCTTCAGATTCAGAAAACCCGGGAAAAACAGTTTCAGGACCCTAATGAACCATTACGTGAAAAGCTATTGTTGATTAATCAGCAAAGTGAAGAGTTGCAGAGCAGCATCAATTTATTAACTCAGGCTTTGGTTGCACCTAAACAAATGGTGAGTTTGTTAGAAAAAGTACTCACTCAAGATAAACAGTTAAAGCTGATTTCACTTAAAAACTTACCTGAAGAAGCGATGAATATAGAAGGTAAGAATATTGAGGTTGCTAAAAATAAAGAGAATAACTTAATTCGAAACGATCTAAAACTAGAAGAAGAGGAAGAAGCTTTAATTTATAAGCATGCTTTTGAAATTGAATTAGAAGCGACCTACAACAGTAGTGTTTCTTACTTAAAGCGTCTTGATCAATTGCAGTGGCAATTATTCTGGCAGACGTTGAAATATGAAAGTACGACTTACCCTAAAGGCAGGCTAAAGATAAAAATTTATACACTTAGCACGAGTAAGGAGGTATTAGGTGTATAAATTATTCCGATACTCATTATTCATTGGCATGAGTTTAATATCTAACATCAGTCTATCTGCCCAAGATCCAATGCGCCCACCGAGCTGGATGCTAGGAAATAAAAATGTAAGTAGCAGTAGTGCTGAGCGATTGGTGCTTCAGCAAATTTTGATATCTAAAAATAGAACGCTAGCGGTGATTAATGATGTCGTTGTTAGTGTAGATGATACGGTTGGTGGAGCTAAGGTGAAAGAGATTTCAACGCAGTGGGTTAAGGTTATTCGAGGTGGACGTAATATGACTTTAAAAATGGCACCTACGACAAAGGAATATATACGTGAAAAATAGACTATTTAGTATTTTTATGTTGTCGCTATTTATCGTTTCTTGTGCAAGTCAGCCAAAGCAGGCAGAGAATAGTAGCGCTAGAGATGAAAAAAATGAACCATTATTAGTATGGCAAGAAGAAAATGAAGAAGAGGCTGCACAAACAGATGAACAGCGCTTCATTGAGCAGCTTTTACCTCCTGAGCCTGAATTGATTGTTGAGGAGCAACGATTTGATGTGGCTGCAAAAAATACTAAGGTCAAATCATTTTTAATGAGTTTGGTTCATGACACAGATTATAACTTAATTGCCCATGAAGGGCTGGAAGGTGAAGTATCACTAAATTTGAAAAATGTAACGGTTCTAGAAACACTTGATGCAGTAAGAGATATTTATGGTTATGACTATGAAATTTCAAGCTATGGTATTCAGGTTTATCCACGAACAGTTCAAACACGTATTTTCCCGATTAATTATTTAAATGTGAATCGATCTGGGTCATCGGGGATGTGGGTGAGCAGCGGTCAAGTTACTTCAACAGATAATAGTGAAAGTTCTAACGACAGCAGTACAACGTCGTCATCGAGTTCGGCGATCAATTCCACTCAGGTTAATACCGAATCTGCTTCTGATTTCTGGGGGCAACTGAATCAAACATTAAACTTGATGATTCAAGGTCAAGAGAGCGCAAGTATTGTTGTTGATCCTCAGGCGGGAATGGTAGTCGTAAGGGGGTTGCCTAAGACAATCCAAAATATTGAATTGTTTCTAGAAAAAGCAGAGCTTAGCGTTGGCAAGCAAGTATTAATTGAAGCGAAAATACTGGAGGTATCGTTAAACGATGGTTTCCAGTCAGGCATTCAATGGAATACATTTGGTGCTGGACGTAAAGGCAGTATTGATGATACCAGTCGCGATGTTGTTGGATCTATGGCGTCTGAGTTATTGGAAAATAGTGATGAAATTGGTGGTGTATTTAACCTGAATTTCGATGTGGAAGATTTTACTGGCGTTATTCAGTTATTGGAAACTCAAGGGGAAGTTAAAGTACTTTCCAGTCCTAGAATCGCAACAGTTAATAACCAAAAGGCTGTAATTAAAGTCGGTAATGACGAATACTTTGTCACTGAATTAAAGTCATCTACGACAACCAGTGGTGGCAGTTCGACGAGTTTTCCTGAAGTTATTTTCACCCCATTCTTTTCCGGCATTGCTCTAGATGTGACCCCTCAGATCGGTGCGAATAAAGATGTTATTTTACATGTACACCCAACAATTACTGAGGTTAGCGAACGACAAAAAAATGTAGAGTTAAACTCGGGCACGCTTACAGTTCCCTTGGCCTTCAGCTCAGTGCGTGAGACGGATTCCATTATTCGAGCTAAAAGCGGCCAAGTTGTTGTTATTGGTGGCCTAATGCAAAACCAAAAACGAACCACTTCTTCAGGCATACCTTACCTGCGAGACATTCCGATTATTGGCGCTTTATTTGGCCAGAATAGAGAAACCATAGTTCAGAGTGAATTAGTTATATTAATTCAACCTAAGGTGGTGGATAGTCGCTTCCATTATGAAGAAATGGAACGAATTAATGAACGGTTCTCTGGATTCCAGCAAGGACGTCGCTTATGAGTGTTGCGAATTTGATTGGTGGCTTTCAAGAATACTATGGTTTTGAACAGCAGCCATTCTCGTTAGCCCCGAATACTGAATTTTATGTGGAAGTCAAAACTCAGCTAGAGTGTTTCAATGTATTGAGTTATGCCATTCAATCTGGCGAAGGCTTTATTAAAATTACCGGTGAAGTCGGTACGGGTAAAACATTATTGTGCCGCCGTTTGCTTAATAGCTTACATAGCGATGATTTTCTCTCGGTTTATATTCCTAACCCTGCACTAAACCCGCAAGCCTTATGGCGTGCTATTGGGCATGAATTAGAAGTTGAGGTGAATAATATAGATATTCACCAGGTTCAAGAACGAATACAGCAAAGATTATTGAGCCTAGCCCAGCAAGGTCGTTCAGTATTATTGGTTGTTGATGAAGCGCAATGTATTCCAGAAGATAGTTTGGAGGCCATGCGATTAATTTCAAATCTTGAAGCTGAGAGTCGCAGCTTAATTCAAATTGTTTTATTTGGTCAGCCTGAGCTCGATACGTTATTAGCACAAAACCGCTTTCGCCAATTAAAACAACGAATTACTTACAGTGCGGAATTGCAGCCGATGGATGATGCGAGCATGCAGCACTATATTCAGCAGCGTATGATTCTCGCAGGGTATCGTGGAATGCCAGTATTTGAAGATAAGGCTTTAAAGCTGATGACAAAGGCGACGGCAGGTATTCCTCGGTTGATTAACATTATTGCTCAGAAAGCTCTATTTAGTGCTTTTGGTGGAGGATCTAATCAGGTTTCAGCAGCTCATGTTAGGGCAGCCGCGATGGATACTGAAGGTGCTAAACCTCTTAAGTTAGACAACCGTTTTTACTGGAAGGAAATTTCTTTAGTCAGCTTATTAACCTTGTTGGTGGTTATGCATGAGCTTAGTTAATGATGTACTACGCCAGCTTGATCGTCCGGTAAATCAACCAGAGCATGGGCTGCCTTTGCAAGCAATTTTGGTCAATGAAAATGACCGTAAAGATCAGTTCCTACAAAAGGCGCTGCTTGCTTTCATTCTTTTACTCTCGCTAATACTGATTGTACAGCTAGTTTATAATAAACCTTTATTTGATATTTTTTCTTCGAACAAAGCATTTAGTACTGGTCAGGAAGACAGTTTGAAGGTTTTAGAGTTGGCAGATGTAGAAATCCCTGTGATAGATGAGTTCGAAGTAGAAAGACAAGTCATAGCTTCTGCCGTGATGCCGTCTATGAATGTAGCGGTTGAATTTACTCAACCTCTTGAGTTGACCCCTACTCCATTAGAAGTTATTTCGACGGATTCTAAAGGTATAAATTTAGATGTTGTTGAAGTTCCTTCTGAAAATACACAAGCTAGGATTAGGGTTGTCGAAATACCTGGACTAAAACATTATCAGTTAGCCTTAAAAGCTTATAAGAAAAAACAAAACCTGATTGCGATGAATTGGATTGATTCAGCACTTATCGCTCAGATTGATGAAAAGTACTCGATTCTAAAAGCAAGAATATATATTCAACGTAACGATGGTAAGGGATTACATCAGTTTGTATTAAATCAAGAAGGAAATAATAGCTTGCCTTGGTTTCAGCTAGTCGCGCCAGGGTTGCAAATATACGGTTACCATCAATTATCAAATCAATTTTATGAACAGCTAATTAAGCACCAACCGAAAGAGACTAAATGGCAGTTAGCCATGGCATTAAATTATTCGAAATTAGGCTTGGATAATAAAACCTCTGATATTTATCAGTCTTTATTGAAATCTTCATATTTAACTAAAAATCAAAAGCGTTGGATTATTGCTCAGTTAAATAAAATGGAGAATAGCAAGTCGAATGCTCAATTAGAGAATTCTAACGTGAATAGCTCAAAAACTAACCTTTCTAAGGTAGCGAAGCATGGAAGCTAAAAGAAAAGTCCGTGTAGGTGACTTATTAGTAGAAAAATCGTTAATTACTGAGCCACAGCTTATGGAAGCTCTGGCTGAACAAAAGCGAACGGGAAAAAAAATTGGTCGTGTTCTGACAGATTTAAACTTCGTCTCAGAAGAAAAAGTACTTTCTTGTTTGGCCGATTATTTTCAATATCCCTATGTTGATCTAACTCGCTACCGTATTGAAGCCGAAATTGTACGCATATTACCTGAAGCATCGGCTCGTCGTTATCGTTGCATTGTTTTGGCTGAACAACCTGATGGCTTATTAATTGGTATGTCTGATCCGACAGATCTAATGGTCATTGATGATTTACAGCGCCAGCTAAAGCGTCCGGTATTACCTGCGTTTATATCTGAAGATATTTTATTAACGACCCTTGATAGTATTTATCGCCGACAAGATGAAATTGCTTCTATCGCAGGGGAGCTTGAAGGCGAATTATCGGAAAGTGATTTCGATATTACCGAGTTAGCATCTAGTGGGGATAGTAATGAAGCGCCAGTGGTGCGGTTATTACAAAGTATTTTTGAAGACGCTGTGCAAGTAAAAGCCTCGGATATTCATATTGAACCAGAAGAAGCTCAACTGCGTATTCGAATGCGTATTGATGGTGATTTACAAGAGCAGGTAATGAAAGAGCGTCGTATTGCTTCGGCTTTAGTTTCACGTTTAAAAATCATGTCTGGCTTGGATATATCAGAAAAGCGCATTCCTCAAGATGGTCGTTTCAATATACGAGTTAAAAATAAAAGTATTGATGTTCGTCTCTCGACTATGCCAGTGCAATTTGGTGAGTCGGTCGTTATGCGTTTACTGGATCAAAGTGGGGGCATATTAGATCTGGATTCTTTGGGGATGCCTAAGGATATTCAAGAGCGCTTTAACTATTTAGTCGAACGACCACATGGCATGGTGCTTGTGACTGGTCCAACAGGGAGTGGTAAAACGACCAGTCTTTACGCTGCATTGAATATATTGAATACCAAAGAAAGAAAAATTATTACCGCAGAAGATCCGATTGAATATCGTTTACCACGTATTAACCAGGTTCAGGTTAATCCTAAAGTGGGGTTAGAATTTTCAACGGTTCTACGCGCCGCCTTACGACAAGATCCTGATGTTATTCTTGTTGGGGAAATGCGAGATCACGAGACAGCCGAAATTGGTTTACGCGCAGCTATGACAGGGCACATGGTGTTATCGACCTTGCATACCAATGATGCCATCTCAACAGCAATGCGCTTATTAGATATGGGTATTGATCATTATTTGGTTGCTTCTTCTTTACGCGCCGTAATGGCACAGCGCTTGGTAAAACGCTTGTGTGAACATTGCCAAGATGACTACCAGCCAGAAGAACAAGAAAAAACATGGTTATTATCCATGGCTGACGATGCCATGTTATCCAGCTATAAGTGTGGTCGCGGTTGCCATCATTGTAATAACACCGGTTACAGTGGACGTATCGGTATATATGAATTATTGGAGATGGATGAGCAGATGATCTCTGCAATGAGGAGTAATTCTGCAGAAGGTTTTGCTCAAGCAGCAAAAGCTCATCCAAAGTTTCGACCATTAGCGCTTTGTGCCTTAGATTATGCAAAGCAGGGGATTACTTCATTGGATGAAGTCTTCAGGGTGAGTGCCAGCTTAGGAGAAGGCGGTTAGTATGCCTGAATTTCAATATAGCGGGCGCGATATCAATGGGCTGTCAGTTAACGGAACTTTGACTGCTGCCAATCAAGCCGCGGCAATGAATCAGCTGAAGACTCAGGAAATAATTGTTACTCGTTTTTCTGAAGCTGAAGTTGAAGTGAAGAGCAATGAGATTAATTTTTCGCGACCGAAAAAAATCACTCTTGATGATCAGGTTCTATTAACACGTCAACTTTATGCTCTGACCAAAGCGGGTATTCCTATAATCCGAGCACTGAATGGTTTAGCCGAATCGACGGATAACTCAAGATTAGCTGAAGTATTAAATGCGATTGCTGATTCTTTAATTTCCGGTTCTGAACTAGCCACAGCATTTCGACAATTTCCTAAGATATTTTCTTCAATATTCGTCAGTATGATTCATGTTGGCGAGAATACTGGGCGTCTTGATCTAGCCTTTCAAAAATTAACCGCCCATCTGGAATTAGAGCGGGAAACTAAAAAACGAATAAAATCTGCAACACGTTATCCTCTATTTGTCGTATCGGCGATCGTTATGGCAATGACAGTAATTAACGTCTTTGTGATCCCTAATTTTGCCAGTGTATTTGCCAAAATGGGAGCGGACTTGCCAGTCGCGACTCAAATATTAATGGCCAGCTCTGAGTTCACGATAAATTACTGGTGGCTAATCCTATTAGTCATCGGCGGCAGTGTAATTGGTTGGTTTCGCTTTGTTAAAACCCCAGAAGGTCTTCTATGGTGGGACACAAAAAAATTAAAATTACCTTTATTGGGCTCACTATTTAAGCGTATTGCTTTATCACGTTTTGCTCGTTCGTTCGCCATGATGCTCTCCTCTGGTGTGCCCATCTTAAAAGGGTTATCTATTGTTGCTGAATCGGTAGGCAATAAATCCATTGGTGTCGCTATAGAAGATATGTATCGCGGTGTTGAGCGTGGTGAGCGTTTAACCAGCACAGCAGCGGCAACGGGATTATTTACTCCACTAGTTTTACAAATGATGTCAGTAGGTGAAGAAACAGGCTCTGTAGATAGTTTGCTCGATGATGTAGCAGATTTCTACGAAGAAGAAATTGATTATGAATTAAAACAACTCGCGGACTCTATTGAACCCATATTGTTAGTCTTTTTAGGTGTGTTAATTCTCGTACTTGCCTTAGGTGTATTCTTACCGATCTGGGATCTTTCTGGTGCCATGGGAGTTAAGTAATGGCAGGCACTAGGTAATGAAAAGAAGGACTTTTGTATCTATTCGTAACTTGAATAGGAAAATATTAATACCCTTGACTAGAATTAAAAGTGAGAGGTTATTTAGTAAAGCTGGTTTTAGTTTATTAGAGTTCACAATCGCCTTGGTCATTATCTCTGCTTTAGTATCACTCCTGATACCTAAGTTAAACAGACTACAAGATAATGCTCATCAAGCGAGTGTGCAGTTGACCGCTAATTCATTGCAGAGCGCAGTGAACTTAACTCATAGCTTATGGCAGTCACAAGGATCGGAAAATAAGCCTGCATTACTCAAAGGTTATGGGCGCGGAAATATACTGATGGGAAATAAAGGCTGGCCTATAGATGCCATTGCTGTGAATTCTGCAAGTGTCGAGAGTTCGAGTGAAGTTTCTATTCGCTTTGTTTTGAATAGCTCAACCTGCAAACGACTATGGAATGGTCTATTAAAAGAGACGGCGCCATACGTTGAAATAATAAGCGCTAGAAGTTTGGAAGATGAAAAAATCAAGTCTCCTACTTTTTTAGCCGAATTTGACCGTGGCATTTGTCGTTTTCGTTATCAGCTAGATATTAGCCGGATGCGAATTGATTATGATCTGGCAACAGGTCGAGTTATTACCTTATTTTGATGACTTTAATAAATTGAAAGTTAGGAGCGATCTATGAGAAAGATCAATAAACAAGCAGGCTTTACCCTGATCGAATTAATCATGGTAATTGTGATTTTAGGGGTTCTATCGGCGTTTGCATTACCACGATTTGCAGACTTGGGTGGCAATGCGAGAACAGCGAGTATTAATGGTTTGGCGGCTTCTGTTAGGGCTGCTGCCAATATTGCACATGCGCAACAGTTGGCAAATGGTGGTGATCACGATGATGATGTTACTCTAGAAGGCCAAGCTATTACAATGATTGGCGGTTACCCGACTGCTAATGCAGCGGGTATTGGTTTAGCGGCACAAATCTTAGCGGCTGATTATGGCGGTACCGCAGGAGGGGGTGTTGCCTTAAGTGCTCAGATAACTTATACGCTACCTAATGATGGAGTTGGTAATTGCCAAGCAGCATATACAGCGGCGACGGCGACAAGTGCAACTACGTTCGCTGTTGCTATTGATACAGGCGGCTGTTAACTATCTAGCAGGGGTTTTATTACCCCTGCCATATTTCTATGTATAGAAAACAAAATGGTTTTACTTTAATAGAACTGATTACAGTAATAATATTGCTGGGAATTTTATCTGCCTTTGCAATTAGCCGTTTTCCCTCATCACAAAGCTATTCAAGCGCTATCATTAAGAACCAATTAATCGCTTCTGCTCGCTTAGCCCAACAAACTTCCTTATCTCGTGCGTCCTCTACGGCCAATGTGCTGTTAACGGTTTCAGAAATATTGGGTCAGTGGAATCTAGTGGTAAGTAATTCGGATGCACTGGGTACTTCCTATACTGCTCAAGTCGATCGAAAAAGTGAGCAAGTACGTTTCGGAACTAATCTCGCGGCTGCCTGTTCTGCATTAACGGCCGCGCCGTTGGTCATTACCTTTGATGGTGACGGTAATCGAATTCCTGCTCAAAATTTACGGATCTGTATTGATTCAGTAACCGACATTGAGCTTTGTATTAGCCCCTCAGGATATGCCTATGAAGGTACTTGCTTACCCTAAGTCACATTATCCTAGCTCAGTGAGTTACTCACGCAGTAAGGGTTTTAGTTTAATAGAATTGGTCATCACGATCGTCGTGCTTGGCATTGCTTTAAGTGCTCTTACCGCCAGTTTATTTTCTGGTGTAGGGCGTAATGCCGATCCATTATGGCAGAGTAAAGCGACGCAGCTTTCCCAAGCCTATTTAGATGAAATCTTATCCATGCGTTACCAAGAGAGTTCGCCGATAGGGGGGGGGAGTATTGATGGTTGTGATATAGATGGGCCTGAAGAAGGAATAGGGAATCGCAGTCTATTTGATGATGTCGACGATTATAACGGTTTGTCGGAAACCGCCGACTTTCTGGATACGGCAACTGCTTCGAGCTATGCAGGCTATACTGTCAGTATTGCAGTGACTTGTGATGAATTTGCAACTAATAGCAAATTAATAGTGGTGACTATTACGTCACCAGCGAACCAAAATCTAGTATTTTCTGTCATTAGAGCGGACCTTTAATGCTGATTAGTATAGCGCAATTATGAATAACTATTTAACGCCTAAGGCATCGAATGCTTTTACCTTAGTTGAGCTAGTGATGGTGATCGTCGTACTGGGAATTCTTGCGACGGGAAGCATTAAATTTATTTCCCAATCCGCTCAAGGAATGGTGGATACTGCTGAGCGTCAAGCACTGGCGAGTAGTGCGACGATAGCCGTCGAAAAAGTATTAAGAGAAGTTCGACGTGCTTTGCCGAATAGTGTTCGTCAATTTAGTGATGGTGGTAACGAGTGTTTAGAATTAGTGCCCATACGATTTAGCTCTGAATACATCTCTATTCCCACCGCAAGTACTGCAACTAGTTTCAATGCAATATCTTTTGTCGGTGCTGTTCTTGGTGGTGAATCAGGCTATGTTGCCGTCTATCCCAATAGTGAAGGCTCTGTATATGGGACAAGCCCAGCAACGGTTAGAAGTATTTCTGATGATATAGCAACGTCTGGTCCTGTCGGCGATCCAGGGGCTAACTTGCAAACTATTACCTTTGCTGGTGGAGCAGTTTATCGCTTCCCTACAGATTCCCCTAGAAATCGCTTTTTCCTTGTCGATGAGCCTATTAGTTTTTGTGATGATAGCAGCGGTCGTTTATGGCGTTATCAGAATTATGATTTTCAAGTTGATAGCAGTGGCAGTATTCCTGCCGCAGGAGCAAATAGAATACTGATCGCAGATTCATTACAAGCGAATAGTTTATCGTTTAATATTTTACCCGCTCAGTTACAAAGAAATGCCGTAGTACGAATGAGTTTAATCATCGAGAGAGTAGGAAGTTCAGAGCAAATCGACATTAGCCAAGAGGTGCAGTTACGCAATGTACCCTAAAAGAATGCCCCCTAATAATGTAAAAAGTAAACAAATGGGTATGGGCTTACCCGTCGCTCTTTTTATAATTACTATTATGAGCTTAATTGCAGTGGCGGTTAATCGTTTAGGTGAATCTAGCAGTCAAGCCTATAGTCAGAATGTATTATCTACCCGAGCATTTTATGCTGCTGAAAGTGGTGCCCAACTGAGAGCGCAAGATGTAATAAATACAATACCTTGTGCTTGTGGACTTAATCAAACTTATACTTTTGACAGCGACATAACTGGCTTGAGTGGCTGTAATGCCGCTACCACATGCACGAGCTTTGTCGCCAATACAGAAACTTACTGTACGGTTATAAGTATTGGGGCTTGTAATAGTTCAAATGCACAAAGAACTATCGAGGTGCGTTTGAAATGAAGACCATTACTTTCCTATTGCTTGTTTTAATTTCATTATTACCCTCAATGACTAATGCTGCGATTAGTTATATTACATCGACGACTGATAAGGGGAATGATGATAAATCAACATTGACAGTACCTGCATCAGTATTATCTGGAGATGTGTTAATCACTCAGGTCACTTTCCGAAATAGAAATGGCAGTGATGGCATCACGCCTCCTGCAGGGTGGATACTGGTAGCACCTCAAGATAGAGATAGTGATGTATTTCAAGCAGTTTATTATCGAGTTGCCACTGTTGCTGATGCGGGAACGGATTATGAATGGGACTTTGATGGTAATGGCAGTCGGCGTTATATTTTAGGGATGAGCATTTTTAGAGGTGTGGACGCTACCACCCCGATTGCCGACGAAAATTCAGCGACCGGTGGAGTATTTTGGGGAAGTTTAACAGCACCTTCTGTCACGACCTCCAATAGTAATTCAATGCTAGTCGCGCTTTATACGATTGAAGCGGGTAACCAATCTTTTTCTGCTGGTGTCGGGATGGCTGAGGCCTATGATGTGGAGGAAAATAACAATAATAACGGCATAAGTTCTATGGTTGCTTGGGAATTATTTCCAGGTATTTCTGCTACGGGAAGTCGAGTCGCGACGGCTAGTACAGATTTTGATGATGGCATTGGTCACTTGATTGCATTGAATGAAGGTGCAAGTGGGCCAGTTGTGAATTCATTAATCACCTCTTGCGCAGCTCTCAATACTTTGGTTATTAATTTTTCCTCAGATCTAGAAAATGTTAGTGCAGAAAATGTGACTAATTATTCTTTAACCAATGCGGCCTTAAATTCTATTACAATCAGTTCGGCGGTATTGTCTGCGTCAAACCAGGTAACTTTAACAACCAGTACAAATCTGAATGATCTTACACCTTATGACTTGGTGATTAATAATGTCGAAAATTTGTTAGGTTTTCCTATTGCTGCCAATACCACTGAAAGCTTTTTGCTACGTTGTGATTCAAACTGTATAACGGATAATTTTGTCGGGCCGGGACCATTATCTGATAGTTGGTCTGTCGGTAATAGCAGTGGTTCGTTCGGAGACCCTCTTATTGCTGAAGATGGTCGTTTACGGTTAACAGATTCTTCAAACTCGGTGGCTACTTTTGCTACCTTGCTCAATCAATTTCCAGGCGCAGAAAATAGAATTGAAATTGAATTTGATTATTATGGATATGATGGCAATGGCGCGGATGGAATTGCCATCAATGTATCTGATGCTTCAATAGCACCTGTGGCTGGCGCTGCTGGCGGCTCACTTGGTTATGCTCAAAAAACGGGAGTCAATGGATTCTCTGGGGGCTGGTTAGGGGTAGGTATTGATGAGTATGGGAATTTCTCAAATCCAACGGAAGGTAGAGTAGGTGGTAGCGGTCGAATTACTGACAGTGTCTCTTTGAGAGGCTCAGGTAGTGGTACTTCAGGCTATCCTTATTTGACAGGAACATCGAGTTTATCACCAGGTATCGATCAGTCCGGTAGCAGTCCTAATCCTGGTCACCGCTATAAAGTTGTTATTGATCATACCGCAAGTGGGAATACTGCACTGGTTTCAATTGAACGAGATACGGGATCTGGATATAGTATTATTATTCCAGAATTTGATGTGTTCGTTGCAAACCCATCTCAGGCTGTGGTACCCGATAATTGGGTGGTTTCTTTTACGGGCTCTACGGGTGGCTCTACCAATATTCATGAAATCGGTGATTTAAAAGTTTGTGCTGCTCAGCCGATTCAAACTTTTTCTCAAGTCGATCATTATGATATTTCTCATACATCACCTGGATTAACCTGCGAAGCATCAGAGATTATTATCACGGCTCATGATGTAAACCATGACCCGGTTAATGTCCTGAGTGATACCAGTATCAGTCTAAGCACATTACCTACGGTGAGTGGGATTGTGACTTCCCCTGCGACTATCTTAACCGGCACAGCAAGTACGAGTATTTATTTACAACAAACTTCTGCGTTAAACAATATTGATATCGATGTGACGGACGGAACTTTCACCGATGATGAAGGCAGTACTGAAGATCCTAGAATTTCGTTTTTGAATACGGCTTTTCGTTTTTACGCTAATGGCAGTAATACCGATACTATACCCATTAACCATCAAATTTCAGCTAAGCAAAGCGATGTCCTTCCTAATACTCAAGATTTAACGCTACGTGCAGTACAAACGAATACGGATACAGGGGCTTGTGAAGCCGCTTTGACGGGAACTCAATCTGTTGGCATTGGCTATGTTTGCAAGAACCCTTCGACTTGCAGTGCTCGCCAGCTTTCATTTCGGGAGTTACCTGTCGTTGATTTTTCTGGCGTGAATGTTAGCGGAACAGATGATGGCGCAGGATTAACCTATACTAATGTCGATTTAGTTTTTGATGCCGCAGGCAGTGCGCCCTTTACGTTTAATTTCCCCGATGCAGGACAAATTGAACTACATGCTAGTTTAACGGTAGTCGAAGCCTTGCCTGACCCTGCGTTTACGTTAATTGGAGCGAGTAATGAATTTGTTGTGCGTCCGTTTGCTTTTGAATTGGGTTTTAGTGGAAATTTTTCAGCTCTGAACGCGAACGGAAGTCGTTTTGTTAAGGCTGGAGAAAATTTTCCCATGACGGTTCGTGCCGTGAACTGGCATTCTGCAGATGATGCTGATAATGATGGGATTGTTGATATTGGCGCGGATTTATCAACCAATGATACCAGTCTTAATTTCGGGCAAGAGATAAATACCAGTGCACAAACTTTAATAACGAATCATACATTAAAACTCCCCGCTACTATTCATACTGGTAATTTAACTTCGACTCCCATAAGTACCTCTGCAAACTCGGGTTTCTTTACTGCCGGTATAACCGATGATGATCCTGTTATTGAGTTATCATGGGATGAAGTTGGTATTATCGATATTGATGTCAGCTTGAATAATTATTTAACCGCAACGGGAGCCAATATTTTAGGGAGATTTGCAAACCTGGGACGTTTCTATCCCGATCATTTTGAGATGACGCAGAATAGTACGGGCAATAGTTGCGGAGCATTTAGTTACATGGGGCAATCTGGAATTAATATTGATTATAAGTTGCAAGCGCATAAATTGAACGGCGGCCTGACACAGAATTATCAAGGGGCGTTTGCTAAAGCGACGATGAATTTAGTTGCAGAAAACAATAACGATGATGGTGGTTATCAGGGACGCTTAGTTAATAGCTCTGCTGCAGTGAACTGGGTGGATGGAGAATTTGATTATACCTTTAGTGGTCTTTTTACTCGTTTAGTCTTACCTAATGGTCCATTTCATTTACTGCAAGTCGGGGCGCTTTTAACCGATAATGATGGTGGTATTGCGAGTATTAATAACTTAGATATGAATATTGGTGCCGGTTCAGACTGCGAAGCCCCTGCTTTCGCTGACTGTGATGCAAAATTAATTGATACTCTTGACGTTCGCTTTGGCCAATTACAACTTAATAATGTGTTTGGCTCAGAAACTTCACTATTAAACATGGAGGTGCAAACTGAATATTTTGATAGCACCAATTTCATTTTAAATACCGATGACAACTGTACTAATTTAGTGGTAACAGATCCGCCATTAACTCCTAATACTTGGACTGATAATTTAGACCCTGTAGATACTGATCCGAATTTGATTTTAAATATAACGGTAGGAACAGGAGGGGTTGGGGTGATTCAACATGATGCTGCAGGTATTGGAAACGAAGGTTCTGTTATTTATGAATACGATACGGTTAATTTTTTACCTTGGCTAAATACTGAGAATGACGGTGATGGGGACTATGCAGATAATCCATTTGGGAAAATAACATTCGGCCAATTCCGAGGAAATGACCGAATGATTTATTGGCGAGAAATCGTGCGTTAAACTCTTTTAGCTTTGCTCGGTTTCTTCTTCATCTTGATGCTCATCCGCATCCATATTCAGTTCTTTAATTTTACGAGTTAGGGTATTACGTCCCCAGCCTAATAAAACCGCGGCATCACGACGGCGACCTGCGGTATGTTTCAACGCCGTCTCAATCATAATGCGTTCAAATAATGGGACTGCGACATCTAGCAGGGCAGGAGTGCCTTGGGTTAATTGCTGGTCGGCCCAGTACTGTAAAGCTTGTTCCCAGTTACCGGATGTCGGCGCTGATGCTTCTTGATCTAATAGCTCTGGAGGAAGGTCATTAATATGAACTTCTCTGCCTGAGGCCATTACTGTAATCCAGCGGCAGGTATTTTCTAGTTGACGTACGTTACCTGGCCAATCTAGTTTGGATAAGTAGTCAGATGTTTCAGGTTTTAATGTTTTCACTTCAACATCTAACTCT
>Ga0209184_1000190_pt1 | contig 80468 bp, 63 predicted proteins | sample EN8Hudsemesocosm_2_FD_184627 | JGI IMG/M metagenome (GOLD analysis project Ga0209184, IMG submission 184627) | Methane-oxidizing microbial communities from mesocosms in the Hudson Canyon - EN8C Hudson Canyon (SPAdes) (version 2) | ecosystem: Environmental > Aquatic > Marine > Cold seeps | place... | reverse complement strand
GGGTACTCATAAATTCATGAATAGCTGAGTTATAATAACAAGTAGAGTTGAAGTTTAATTTTGTACTATCTGCTTCGGTCCAAATACCTACTATTTTTTCATTATCTTCAATAAGGATAGAGCTTGTGTTTTTTTCTCTGATTTTTTTTGCCGCTTGATAAATAGTGGTTGTTTTTGAGCACGACAATAAATTCTTTTGTACTAAATCTTTTGCGGTTAAACTTTTTTCACTATTTGAAATCATGCAAAAACTCAAATTAGACAGAATAATTAAAAGAGTTTTATAACATAGTTTTAATTTTTCATGCTGATACAGGTCAAGTTAAAAACCAATTAGGAAATTACACCACAAAATTTGTTCTACTTTGGCTGTTTTATAACTCAAGTTTTAGCATGCGAAATTGGCCATGAAATACTAGTAACCTTGTTATTCTAGATGGGTCTATGCTCTAACTCGCAATGGGGCACAAACCGCCTTAGAGTTTTTACTTGAATTTGTGATATAACTTAGTCGATTTATTCGAAATGTTTAGTTAAAGCTCTATGACAATGACAAGTTCCAAATTTTAATTTTTCTTTGGTTGAAATTCAAATAATAAAATGCCGTTTAACTAGGTGTCCACTTGTTCAAAAATACTAATTATGAACACTTTCTTGACGTTTAAGTTATTGGTACATGCTATGTGCTTACTAGTTTTTTACGTATTAAGATCTAATTTTGTTCCTGTTTCTATTCAGATTGAAAATAATAATTGACGCTAATATAGTCATATTTGACCAGAAATTAATAGAAATTTTTGAGATTATTTTGTTAATCATTTTACAAATAAATTAAATTACTTATGGATATTGACGGTAAAGAAATAGCACAAGAGCTCAGAGCTTTGTTGGCTAAACAAGTAGCTAAGTTAAAAGAAGAGCACAATATAATACCAAAATTAGTGGTTATTCTTGTTGGAGAAGATCCTGCGAGTCAAGTATATGTAAGGAATAAAGCAAAACAAACTCAAGAGGTTGGCATGATTTCACAAGAAATCAGGTTACCTGGTACTGCTAAAGAAAATGAATTGCTTGAAGTCATTATGCGATTAAATAATGACAATTCAGTTCACGGCATTTTGGTTCAGTTACCTTTACCATATCATATTAAAGAAAGTGCAGTAATCTCAGCAATCTCTCCCGAAAAGGATGTTGATGGTTTTCATGCTATGAATTCTGGAAGATTAGCAAATGGTGAAGGTGGTTCACTTATACCTTGCACTCCACAAGGCTGCATTATTTTAGCTAAAAGTCATTTAGGAGACGATTTATCAGGCAAGCATGCGGTGATAATTGGTCGTTCTAATATAGTGGGTAAACCTGTTGCTGCCTTATTACTAAATGAGAGTTGCACTGTTACTATAACTCATTCAAAAACGAAAAATTTAGCTAAAATATGCCAGCAAGCAGATATTTTGATCGCTGCTGTTGGTAGAGCTAATTTTGTTCAAAGTGAGTGGATTAAAGAGGGGGCAACAGTGATTGATGTTGGAATAAATAGGATTGTCGATGACTCGGGTAAAAATAAACTCGTCGGTGATGTTGATTATGAAAATGTGAAAAACAAGGTGAGTGCTATTACGCCAGTCCCTGGAGGTGTAGGGCCTATGACCATTGTTTGTTTATTGAAAAACACCTTACAAGCTGCAATAAAATCGGCACAGTAAATTATAAAATAGATATTGATTTTAAAAGTAAATCCCTTGATAATAAAAAACATTTTTCTATTTAGTAGTGTATTGGTAGACTTAATTAATGATAAATATTATGCCAAGTAGTTATCACGGGAATGTATTAGCAATAAAGCAAGCGCTAACAGCGCGAGGGATCGATGCAAATGAATTACTTGAAGAGTCAGGCATCAATTTGCCTGATTACAAAAATGGCTTGCATCGTGTGCCAGATGAATTAATATTAAATTTTATAGATTTGGTCGTCAGGAAAACCGATCCATCAATTAGCCTTGAGGCAGTAAAATGTTTAAGCCCTGCGAGCTATCATGCTTTAGGTACAGGATTATTATATAGTGATACATTGAGATCATTTTGTCAGCGTTATCAAAGGTATTTTTCTCTTATATCGACATTGTTTAATGTAGAATATCATGAAACTATTGGTACAGCTTACTTAGCCGGTGAATCTATTACTGGTGATTTACCAAACGTCAATAACTTTGACTCGGATTCCTTTGTTGCAATGACCATGAAGTTTGTCCGAATGATCTGTGGTCCCCATTATAAGCCAAAAAAAGTTTGCCTAAGCTGGACACCTCCCTCTGAATTAATAGGAAAGTATCGTGAAGAATTGGATTGTGAAATTGAATTTTCATCAGACAAAACAGCTGTGTATTTTGAGGTCATCGATCTAGATAAAGAATTGCCATCCTCCAACAGAGAATTGGCTCGTCAAAGCGATAAAACTATTACAGAGTTTTTGGAAAAAACAGGCTCGGTTGACCTTAAATCCCGTGTTTATTCAAAGTTGATAGAATTTTTACCTTCAGGAGACTGCTCTAGAGAACGTGTCGCTATGTCACTTAATATGACACCGAGTACTTTTCATAATAAATTGAAAGTCGAAGGGAGCAATTATCAAGATTTATTAGACAATATTCGAAAGGAATTGGCGGAACAGTATATTGGTAAAAATGGTATTTCTATAGGAGAAGCTGCTTATTTATTAGGGTTTACTGATTGCAGTAATTTTTCAAGAGCATTTAAACGCTGGGTTGGCATGTCTCCAAGGGAATATAAATCGTCAGTGAAGCATGACTAGTATAATAAACGACGAATAGTTGCCTACAATAGAAACTTATTTCTATACCTTTATTTGCCCAATATATAATCTTTAACTAGGCTGTATTCACTTAAATAAACCTCCAATAATGGTTGAAGTTTCTAGCTCAACAAACTTTTCCTCATTTTGACCATTTATCTGACGAACTTACTTTTTACACACTAAAACCTGATAGATTTAATTGCTTTTGCCAACTATACAGGGGTGAATTTTAATTCCTTCTTGGTCTGTAAACTTTCTAACTGACAAACCACTTTGACTTAACTTATTTAGTCTTGCTTTTTTAATTGACTGAAATTCCTCTGATAATGTACTTTTTGTAATTTACCGTCCCCTGTTTATTTATAAAATTAATTGAATCGATAATAATCCTGATACAGAGGGATTATTTATTTAACTTTTATCCCACCATTCATATTTTTCTGTTTTGTCTCGAAATACTGGACGATTTAAAACGTTTTGACCTTAATTTACTAACTAATGACCTGTTAAGCATCACCTCTTTTGCGACTATAAAATCAATATATTTTCTTTGAAATGATATAAAAATAAAATCTCAAAGGACTTAACAGAAAATTTTACCAAGTTAACAAGAGTTTAGGAGTCAAATGATGAGTGATAAAAAACCAGTAATAGTCTATGGTGCAAGTGGTTACACAGGACGTTTAGTTTGTGAGTTTTTACGTCAATATAATATTCCATTTATAGCCGCTGGGCGTAATGCTGAAAAATTAGAAAAAATTATGCAAAATGTGCCCGGTATTGAAACGGCTGATTATGAAGTTACCGCAGTAGAGCATTCTGTTGAAGCGTTAACTGAGCTGTTTTCTGGCGCATCAGTTGTTTGTAATATAGTTGGCCCATTTGAAACATATGGCCCTACCGTGGTAGAAGCCGCATTGAATGCAAACTGTCATTATATCGATACCACAGGTGAACCTGCATTTGTAAAAAACATTGTGGAAGAGTTTGCTGCTGGTTTTGAAGCTAAAGGCTTGGTAATGGCGCCTTGTACTGCTTACATGTATACGCCTGCTGAAATTTGTGCTCGTATTTGTCTTGAAGAAGGTGATATTGATACTTTAGAAGTCGCTACAGCAGGTAACTTTGTCCCTACGCATGCATCTACACAGTCAATCTATAGTTTGTTCAGCCACGATGCTCAATACTTAATGAATAATGAATTTGTGTCATGGCCTGCAGGTAAAGGCTATGAAATTCAAGTGCCAGGTTATGCGGTAAATCAAATTGTTCATCCATGGGGCGGCGGTACATTACCAACAGTATTTAAAAATGATCCACGTGTACGCACATGTCGTCAATATTCAGGTACAGCAAACCGTGAAGTGATGGAAGGTGTTATTGCCTTACAACAAGATTTTGAAGCAAACTTCCGTACTCTTCCAGAAGATGAGCAAGTCGTCGAAATGAAGAAAATGGTTGATGCGGTTCCGCCATTTACGCCGCCACGTGAAGAAACTCTCGTACATCGTAGTTGTGATTTTGCGGTAGGTACTGGCTCTGCGGGTGGTAAAAAAGTGGTTATGCAATCAACTAGCCCATACACCCAAACAGGTATGATCCAAGCGGCTACGGCAGCTAAACTATTAACTAGTGGTACAGCAAAATCTGGTTTTGCAACAGCTTGTGAAGCCGTTGACTACAAGTATCTATTAGGCCAATTAAAACAATTCTTCCCGTTAAAAGTAACGGTTACAGATATTTAATTATACAACGATTTTAAACGCCAGTATGAATTTATCAAACTGGCGTTTTCTTCTCATCGCTGTATTGTCGTTAACAGTTATTTTCTATGACTTGTAACGACAATAAAGTCCGATCACATTAACAAGAGTGAATAACATGCGTATTATCGATTTTTGGGATCAAGGTGTAGCTTATCATGCGAATAACCAAGCATTTTTAGATAATTCTAGTCAATATACCTACAGTGAAGCAGATAAACAAATTCACAAAATAGCAGCGGCTATTCATGGAAATGGTTATAACAAAGGCACACAAGTTGGTGTTTATGCACCTAACTCTAATGACGCTTGGTTAGCACTATTAGGGTTAATGCGTGCAGAAAGCATTTGGTTACCAATTAATCCACGTAACAGTGTTGAGGTAAACGTTGACTTATCTGAGCGTTTTGAAATGGACGTAATGTTTTACGACGCTTGTTTTAATGAGCAAGTCAAAGAAATTCAAGCGCAAGTTCCTTCTATTAAAGCATTTGTTTGTATTACAGGTGAAGGTGAAGTAGGTCAGTCTTTAGCCGATTTTGTTGCTGGACAGCCTGAGTTTCATCAAATTGGTGATCAAGAAGTCAATGAATTAGCAGCGATATTCCCAACAGGTGGCACCACAGGGAAATCTAAAGGCGTGTTAATGAATCATGAAGCATTAGAAACGTTTGCGATTAACTGGTATAGCCATTTTAATTTTCATGAGAAAAGTGTTCATTTAGTCGTTGCACCAATGACGCACTCTGCCGGTATTATGGGGTGTTTACACTTCATGCGTGGTGGCACAAACGTCATCACTAAACATGTTGATCCATTATCAATTATGCAAGATATAGCCGAGCATAATGTTACGCATTTATTTTTACCGCCAACGGTTATGTATATGATGCTCGCACATGAAGAAGTGAATGATTACGAATACTCATCATTGCAACATTTTGTTGTTGGCGCAGCGCCTACATCCGTTGAAAAACTCAAAGAAGCAATCAATATTTTTGGCCCATGTATGACTGAAGCGTATGGTCAAACAGAAGCGCCAGCAGCTATTACCCTTAAAGCGCCTTGGGATTACATCGACAGCGAAGGCAATATTAATGAAGACCGTTTGGCTGGTATTGGTCGTCCGGCAGGACTTAATCAAGTTAAATTACTGGGTGAAGATGGTAAAGAAGTCCCTCGTGGTGAAGCAGGGGAAATTTGTGTCAAAGGTCGTTTAGTAACATTAGGTTATTTAAACAACCCAGAGGCATCTGCAGAAGCGCACAAAGAAGGCTGGTTATGGACTGGTGATGTTGGTGTGATGAGTGATGATGGCTATATCAAAATTGTTGATCGCTCAAAAGACTTGATCATCACCGGCGGTTTTAATGTCTATCCAAATGAAGTTGAACAAGTGATATCTACACATGCAGAAATTCAAGAGTGCTCAGTTATTGGTGTACCAGATGAAAAATGGGGTGAAGCGGTTAAAGCTGTTGTTCAGCTCAAGCCAGGTCAAACAATATCAGTTGAAGCTATTATTGATGATGTTAAAGCAAAACTTGGCAGTGTTAAAGCGCCAAAAACTGTCGACTTTATTGATGACTTGCCTCGCTCACCAAACGGCAAAGTAATGAAAGCAGATCTTCGTAAAAAATATTGGTCGGGTAAAGATCGCGCTGTTAATTAACCTAATTAGGAAACAAGCATGAAACAAAATGCCTATGTAGCTGGTGTCGGTATGACAAAATTCGGTAAGCACTTAGACCGAAATTTAAAGTCACTCGCGAGTGAAGCTATTAATATCGCTTTAAAAGATGCCGGAATTACCAAAGAGCTACTACAAGCTGCCTATGTAGGTAATGTTGGAGCCGGTGTATTATCGGGTCAAACTTGTGTGCCAGGACAAGTGATATTACGTGACATGGGGATCGGAAAAATTCCTGTGATCAATATTGAAAATGCTTGTGCATCATCAGCAACCGCGTTTCAACAAGCGTGTTCTATGGTTACCTTAGGAGCATACGATATTGTCTTAGCTTGTGGCGTAGAAAAACTTTTTCATGAAGACAAGCTTAAAACTTTCTCTGTTTTTTCTGGTGGTATTGATGTTGAAAAAAATGATGAAATGCTTGCAGAAGTTGGTAAAAAACTAAAAGCGCTAGGAGTGGCGGTTGATGAAGGTGCAGGTACTAATCGCTCTGTTTTTATTGATATTTATGTTTCATGGGCATTAGATCATATGCAAAAATACGGTACAACCCGTGAACAATTGGCAGCGGTTTCTGCAAAAAATTCTTATCACGGAAGTATGAACCCTTTTGCGCAATATCGCGATATTATCACTGTTGACGATGTTCTAAATTCCCGAGAAGTAGTTTATCCATTAACGTTGCCTATGTGCTCACCAATAGGTGATGGTGCTTCAGCCACTATTATAGTGAGCGAACGAATGGCGAAGAAAATGGGGATGAGTCGCATGGTTAAAGTTGAAGCATCAAGCTTAAGTAGTGGCTATGATTATGCAGCTGATTCAGGTTTAGAATGCCCTAAAGTGGGGGCAGAAGAAATTTACAATAGTGTGGGTATTTCACCCTCAGATCTTGATGTGGTTGAATTACATGATGCTTCGGCGATATCAGAAATTATGTATTACGAATACCTTGGTCTTTGTCCACAAGGAGAGGGTGGTAAGTTAATAGAAGAAGGCCATACTAAGTTAGGCGGGCGTATTCCAGTCAATACCTCTGGTGGCTTAATGCGTAAAGGCCATCCTATAGGCGCTACAGGAACCTCTCAAATTACTGAGCTTGTATGGCAATTACGTGGAGAGGCAGGTGAACGTCAGGTAGAAGGTGCAAAACTTGCTCTTGCTGAAAATGGTGGTGGCTTTATTGGTACTGATATTGCGGCGTTAGCCTTAACCGTATTGAGTAAAGCATAAATCCATAATATGGAGCTGAAATGAGTGAAATTGTTGCGACACATTGGGGGAACTACCAAGTAGTTTCGCAAGATGGAAAAATCACCAAGATCATACCTTGTGATGGTGATGAAGGACCTTCCTCCATTGGACAATCGTTACTTGACGCTCAAGATCCTAATACTCGCATCACTCAACCTTATGTTCGAGAAGGCTTTTTAAATCAGGGATTAGAATCTGATGGCACAGGGCGTGGTCAAGAAAAATTTGTGCCTGTTGATTGGGATACCGCACTAGAATTAGCGGCTGATTCATTACAAACCATAAAATCTGATTATGGTAATCAAGCTATCTTTGGAGGATCTTATGGTTGGGCTAGCGCAGGGCGCTTTCACCATAGCCAAGGACAAATACATCGTTTCTTAAATCAATTTGGTGGTTATGTTGCCTCAAGGGACAGCTATTCTCTAGCGGCTGGTCATCGAATTATTCCTTATGTTTACGGGATTGAATTAGTCAATGCCGTGTATCAGTCGGTGCAAATAAGCGACATGGTTGAACAAACTGAATTATTAGTTTGTTTTGGTGGTATTTCGATGAAAAATACCCAAGTGAATGCTAGTGGTGTCGGCAATCATTCGGCTGAGCGTCAGTTAAAACAGCTTAAAGCTGCGGGTGTTGAATGTATAAACGTTAGCCCCATAAAAGAAGATATGGCAGATTTTCTTGATGCACAATGGCTTGCGCCACGGCCAACAACTGATACTGCTCTAATGCTTGGTATAGCTCATGTACTTATTACAAAAGATCTTGTAGACCAGTGTTTTATTGACAAATATACCGTTGGCTTTGAGCGATTTTTACCCTATGTGCTTGGTGAAACCGATGGTATTGTGAAAAATGCTGTTTGGGCTGCAAAAGTTTGTGGTTTACCAGTAACAGACATTATAACGCTCGCTAAAAAAATGGTGGCTAAACGCACCGTTATTTCTATTGCTTGGTCGTTACAACGAGCAGAGCATGGTGAACAACCATGGTGGATGGCATTAGTGTTAGCATGCATGCTAGGTGGTATAGGACTCAAAGGTCAAGGCATCAATTTTGGCATGGGGTGCGTTCATAATGTTGGTTTTCAAGGACGAAAATCAATGAATTTTAAGATAGCCACTATTTCGCAAGGTAAGAACCCTGTTGAAACCTATATTCCAGTTGCTCGTATTACCGATATGTTACTCAATCCCGGTAAAAAAATAGCATATAATGGCGATGAAATAATCTATCCAGATATAAAAGCAATCATGTGGGCAGGTGGAAATCCTTTTCATCATCATCAAGATCTTAACCGTTTAGTAAAAGCGTGGGCGAAACCTCAAGTGGTTATTGTGAATGAAATATATTGGAATAGTGTTGCAAGACATGCCGATATTGTTTTTCCTGCTTGTTCACCACTTGAACGTAACGATATGTCTGGTTCGTCAACGGATACTTGGTTAACACCTAACAATAAAGTGTTAGCGCCTTATGGTCAGTCAAAAAGTGACTACGATATTTATGCCGCACTCGCTGATAAGTTAGGCTTTAAAGCTGAATTTACCCAAGGATTAACCAGTGACCAATGGCTAGAGAAGCTTTATAAACAAACGGCTAAAAATGCGAAACAACAGGGTGTTAAATTACCTACCTTTGATGATTTTATGCAATCTGAACCGTTTGATCTTAGCGAACAATTACCCGATATAGAATTTGAAATTGAACGTTTTAGAGCTGATCCTACTGCTAATCCATTGCCTTTAAGTGCAAGTGGTAAACTGGAAATATTTAGCCAACGCATTGCGGATTTTGGTTATCATGATTGCCAAGGTCATCCTATGTGGTTTGAGAAAAAAGAATGGTTGGGGAACTCATTAGCGATCACATATCCGTTGCATTTAATTTCAAATCAGCCAAAAGGTAAGTTGCATAGTCAATTAGATCATGGCGTTACTAGCTGTAAAAGTAAAGTGAATGGTCGAGAACAAGTGAAACTACATCCACGGCAGGCTCAATTACGACGCATCACACAAGGTGATATTGTTCGCGTTTTTAATAGTCGTGGTAGCTGTTTAGCCGCGGCTAATATTTGCGAAGATATTCATGAAAATATTATTGAGCTACCAACGGGATCTTGGTTCGACCCTTCAAAAACAGATAATAATTGCCAAGAGGAGTCATTAGAAGTGCATGGCAATCCAAATGCTGTCACTCAAGATATTGGTTCTTCCAGTTTAGGGCAAGGATGTGCGGCCCATAGCTGTTTGGTCAATATTGAAAGGTTTGATGGTGAGCTACCTAAAATAACGGTGTTTAAGCTTCCTGAAATAATAGGTAACCATCACATAAATATCTCTTAGTGCTGAATAATAAAGGTGCTTTTAGAAATAAAGTGCTAATAACTCCAACCTGCTTGTTATATCGAAATTTACAACTTCACTTTGGATCTATTGACTCAAAAGTGACAACGCCCCATATGCGACGCTTGTTTATAAGAACTTACTTTATAACGTATTAAAATAAATTCATTTAAAAAATTAATAAACTGCGCCAAAAAAACTCGGCATAGGGCGAACGATAATTTTCTTATCGATTATAAAATGATCTTTGGTGACAAACACTTGACTGCGAGACTTATCTGCAAATAAATCAATATCATCCAACGACATAGCGGCAACTTCAGCTGCTTCCTCTTCTGGGTAATCCGGCGAAGGGCTTACTTGGGAAATCCAAGCTTCAGCATGACCAATAAAAGTAGAGTCAACTTCATACCCCCTTAATTTTACTAGTTCATTGACAAAAGTAGAGTCTATTGCATGAGCTTGGAGGTATTTCTTTAGCGCTGAGTATTTAATATCTTGTCTTGATACTGCGCCATGACAAGTATTCCAATGAAGTTGTGCCATTTGACGGGTTAACTTAGGAAAAGCACGAACACAATAATGTATACGGACATAATCGTTATCAAAAGTCGCTCTAACGTCTTCAGCATCAACTGGATAAAATTGAGCGATATCAACATTCATCAGAACATTAGATTGTTGGATATCGACATACATATCCTCACTTTGATAAAGTTTTTGCATTGCTTGATGTACTTCAGGAAGTGTTACTCCCTTTTTTAATGCTTCTATATCATTAAAGTACATATGATCGATAAAATCATAATGAATAGACCGAGTTTGATAGGTTTCTACACTTGCAATGCCTAGTGGGTTTTCAGGTAATATTTCACATTTTTGATAACAACGAACACCAATTTTTTCTAAGTAATTTTTTTGTAATTTTGCATGTTCACCTAACCAGTATGCTCTAAATTCATCTATGTTTATGTTTTCTTTCTTTTTTATGTAAAAGCTAATTTTGAACATTTATGCATACTCTTTTTTGTATAATCAACTGATGCTCTCAAAATATTTTTATTCATTCTGGTCATTATAGACTGAATAATGGTCATAATTACTGATACAGCAGGAGGACGATTGCAGTGCTATTTTGTTTATAAAGCTTTTAAACATTTGTAGCCTTGCTTATGAGTCTTTGTTTTCGTAAGAATTATGAGTAATAAACAGATAGCATTGCAATAGTTACATCTCAACAGTTGATAATTTTCATAGGGCTTGTTGATCCTTAATTTCTAAATTTATAGTTATTTTGACATGACATTAAAAACAATTGACCAGTTTTAGCTACATTGATTTGCCACTATTCATGTTAACAATATAATTTCATTATAAGGCTATTAGTCATATGTCAATTCAAGAAGAAAATAATTTTACAAAATTTATTTTAACGTTTAAATGTAAAGATACACTAGGATTAATGGCCAAGTTTTCTGATGTGCTATTTGAAAATGGTGCATATATTACTCAAGTTAATCATTTTGGTGATCCTGTTACGTCTACCTATAACTCTCGTATCGAGTTTGATGACCGAGTGATGACTTCAGGAATCGAAGCATTTAAGACTGAATTCGATAAAGTAGCAAAAGAATTGGGTATGGATTATCAAATGAGAAGAGCTGATTATCGCCCTAAAGTATTAATTGCAGTAAGTAAATATGATCATTGTTTAAATGTTTTATTGACTAAATGGAAAGGTGGCGTTTTACCTATCGATATTGTAGGTGTTTTCTCTAACCATCCTGATTGTAAAGAGTTTGTGGAATTTTACGACTTACCTTTTTATCACTTCCCTATTACCAAAGATACTAAGCCTCAACAAGAAGCACAAATTCTTGATTTAATGGCAGAAGAAAATGTTGATTTATTAGTCCTTGCTCGTTACATGCAAATTCTTTCTGACGATTTATGTAGAAAATTAGACGGTAAAGCCATTAACATTCACCATTCTTTTTTACCCGGTTTTAAAGGTGCTAAGCCTTATCAACAAGCCTACGACCGTGGTGTTAAATTAATTGGTGCTACAGCGCATTATGTCACTGCTGATCTTGATGAAGGGCCAATCATTGTTCAAGAAGTTAAACATGTAGATCATGCAACTTCAGTACAAGATATGATTGAAATAGGTCATGATTCAGAGTCTATAGCGCTTGCTCGTGCAGTTCGTTTGCACGTAGAAGACCGTGTTGTATTGAATGGCGAGCGAACCATCATTCTTTAATTTCTAGTTACTTTTAGCTAATAGTCAATATCAATATTATCTTAGTCATACATTAAAGAATATTCATAAATAAATTATCAACAGTGACGCCTTATAGCTAAACCGTACTAAGAAATACAAGTTATTTATTGATAAGTGAATTATTTGCTTATGAGTTCTTAAGGAACAGTAATGGAAAAATATACATTTAGAAATTTGATCAAACATGCCGCCACAGGGCATAAAAACTGGCAGCCATTATGGCGTTCGCCAGAGCCAAAAAAATCATATGATGTGGTGATTATTGGTGCAGGTGGTCAAGGTTTAGCCACCGCTTATTATTTGGCTAAAAATCACGGTATCACTAACGTAGCTGTTATTGATAAAGGCTGGTTAGGCGGTGGTAATACCGGTCGTAATACCTCTATGATACGTTCTAACTATTTCTATGAAGAAAGTAGTAATTTCTATGATCATTCATTAAATCTTTATGAAGGTTTAGGTAACGAACTTAACTACAATATCATGGTAAGCCAAGGTGGCGGTACAATGTTAGCGCACTCAGAACTTGGCATGCAGATGATGGACCGTGCGGCTAACTCACTTATTTTGCAGGGTATTGATTCAAAAATTTTAACACCAGCAGAAGTAAAAGAACGTTTGCCTATTGCTGATATTAGCCCTAATAGCCGTTTTCCTATTCACGGTGCTTTTGTTCAAGAACGTGCGGGGGTTGCTCGTCATGACGCTGTCGCTTGGGGGTATGCTCGTCAAGCATCGGAAATGGGCGTTGATATCATTCAAGAATGTGCCATTACGAATATTCTAAAAGACCATAACAATTCAGTTACAGGTGTTGAAACGGCGAAATTCGGCGTGATTAAAGCTGATAAAGTTGTGAGTTGTGTTGCTGGTTTATCAAGTACCGTCGCGCAAATGGCTGATTTTGAATTACCTATTAAATCACAAACATTACAAGCAATGGTGTCTGAACCTATCAAACCTATCATGCATGGTGTTGTTGGTTCTGGTGCTGTTCACTGTTATGTCAGCCAATCAGACCGCGGTGAGATCCTTGTGGGTGGTACGGCAGATTTCTATCCTTCATATGGTCAACGTGGCAACATTAACCCTACTGAACATACCTTAGCGGCTATGTGTGAAATATTCCCTATTTTCAGTCGCTTAAAACTGATGCGTCAGTGGGCAGGTATTGTTGATATTTCTCCAGATTCAACCCCGATTATTGGTAAAACACCCGTTACAGGTATGTACATGTCGACAGGTTGGGGCACAGGTGGTTTTAAAGGCATTCCAGCGGGTGGTGAAACACTTGCTTATACTGTTGCTAACGATAAACCGCATGAGTTGATTAAGAAGTTTGATTTAGGTCGTTTTGCTCGTGGTGACATGATAGATGAAGCGGCTGCTGCCGGCATTCCTCACTAGAAACTCAAATAGGAGAAGCAAATTATGATGATAGTTCCTTGCCCAATTTGTGGCGAACGTGACGAAGACGAATTCACCTGTGCTGGACAGGCTGGCATTATACGCCCAGTAGAGCCAGAAAATGCAACAAATGAAGAATGGGCAGAATATCTGTTTGTTCGTAAAAATACCATGGGCTTACAACGCGAATTATGGCGTCATACCTTTGGCTGTCGTCAATGGTTTACCATAGATCGTAATACCATTACTCATGAAATTACTGCGGTTGCGTCAGCTCCTGCACCGGAGGCTAAATAATGTCGAACTCTAATTTAGGGAATGGGCGTTTAGGCACGTTACATCGTGTTGATACTTCAAAGCCATTAGCGTTTAGTTTCGATGGTAAACAGTATTCAGGTTTTCAAGGAGACACATTAGCATCAGCAATGTTAGCAAATGATGTGAAAATTGTAGGTCGTAGCTTTAAATTGCATCGTCCTCGTGGCTTAATGGCTGCGGGTATTGAAGAGCCTAATGCATTAGTTCAATTAGAAGCTGATACTGCTTATTCTGAACCCAGTGCGCGTGCAACCTTAGTTCCGCTTTATAATGGTTTAACCGCAAAAGGGCAAAACTCATGGCCAAACGTAAATCGTGATGTTTTCGGTGTGTTAGGCTACTTTCACCGATTTTTCCCTGCCTCTTTTTACTACAAAACTATGATGTGGCCAAAATGGTCATGGTACGAAGGTATTGTTCGTAACATTGCCGGTTTAGGTAAATGTCCTACAGAAAAAGATCCTGATAACTATCATAAACGTCACCGTCATTGTGATGTGCTTGTTGTTGGTGCTGGTCCTTCTGGTCTTGCATCGGCGTTAACTGCTGCGCGCCAAGGTTTACAAGTTGTTTTACTTGATAATGGTGAAGAGTTTGGAGGTGCGTTATTAGCATCTTCAGAGCAAATTGATGGTAAGCCTGCAATGGAGTGGGTTGATTCATCTATTGCTGAACTAGAAGCGATGGGTAATGTTTTATTATTAAAACGTACCATGGCCTCAGGCTACTACGATCATAACTTCTTAATTGCGGTTGAACGAGTCACTAACCATTTAGGACCACAAAAAAATAAAGACTTACCTCGAGAACGTTTTTGGAAATTTCGTGCAAAGCGTGTGGTATTGGCCACCGGGGCATTAGAGCGCCCATTGGCGTTTGCCAATAATGATGCGCCAGGCATTATGCTGGCAAGTGCGGTACAAACTTATATTAACCAGTATGGTGTTAGTGCAGGTAAAAAAGCTGTTTTTTTTACAACTAATGATAGCGCATACCAAGCGGCATTAGATTTCCATAATGTTGGTGGTGAAGTGTTAGCGATAATTGATACTCGTCAAGAAGCTGATGGATACTGGCAGCAACAAGCTAGTGCTGAAGATATTACGATTTACCAAGGTTACAGTGTATCTAAAGTACATGGCATGAAAGGCTTAAAAGCTGTGTCGCTTGCTAAGCATCAAGATTGCGTATTGCAAGGCAGTGAAATAAAAATTAGCTGTGACTTGTTAGCAATGTCGGGTGGTTGGACACCAACGATTCACTTATATTCTCAAGCAAGTGGCTCATTAGATTACAATGAAGAAAAAGTTGCTTTAGTACCTCGTGGTAACTGCCCACAAGCGGTAAAAGTTGTAGGTAGTGCTGATGGTCAATTTTCATTAAAAGACGCATTAACTTCAGGTTATCAAGCAGGTAGTTCAGCAGCATCAAAAGTATTAGCTGTTGATGTAGCCGTACCTGAAACGAATGCCTGTGATGATGAAGCGGTTGTTGCAACACAAGCCTATTGGTTTACCAAAAATGCGCCGTCTGACAAGCAATGGTTAGATTTCCAATACGATGTAAAAGTGGCTGATATTGATTTGGCCACCCGTGAAAACATGATGTCAGTTGAGCATGTTAAACGTTACACCACTAATGGTATGAGTGTTGACCAAGGTAAAACGTCAAACGTAAATACCTTAGCTGTTATGGCCGAGCTTTCTAATCGTAAAATTCCACAAGTGGGCACTACTAAGTTCCGCCCTCCTTATGCACCTATTACTATTGGTGCAATTGTCGGTCGTAGTTTAGGTGAGCAATATGCACCTCGTTTACAAGTAGCAGCGAAAAAGTTCCATCAAGAACAAGGTGCAGTGTTTATTGATTACGGTTGGCAACGTGCAGATTATTACCCTCGAGCAGGTGAAACTAAAGAACAAGCTTTAACGCGTGAAATTCTTGCCGTACGTAACTCTGTTGGTGTTTTAGATTATTCATCATTAGGCAAAATTGAAGTGAGAGGCCCTGATGCGGCTGAGTTTTTAAACCGTATTTATGTTAATAATATTGCTACGCTTAAAATCGATAAAGCGCGTTATGGTTTAATGTGTAATGATAATGGCGCATTAATTGATGACGGTATTGTTGTACGTTTGGCAGAAGATCATTTCTTATTAAATACAACCTCTGCTGGCGCATCAACGGTTGGCTTAATGCTTGAAGAGTGGCAAGCAGAATGGCCTCATTATCAAGTACTTGTTGCAAATGTTTCAACACAGTGGGCTGATATTAAACTCTCTGGTCCTAATGCGCGTAAAGTGATGGAAAAGTTAAATACAGGTATTGATGTAAGCCCAGGTGCATTTGAACATATGGCCATGCGATTTGGTGAAATTGATGGAGTACCAGTACGTGTTTTACGTGCAAGTTTTACTGGTGAATTATCATTTGAAATCAATATTTCGAGCCGATATGCAACTGCATTATCACAGCTTTGTATGGATGCGGGTAAAGAATTTGATATCGTGCCATTTGGTGTTGAAGCATTAAACATCATGCGTACTGAAAAAGGTCACTTAATTGTTGGTGTTGATACGTTAGGTACCAGTACGCCATTAGATTTCGGTTGGGCTGTGCCTATTTCGAAAAAGAAAGCTGATTTCTTAGGTAAACGTTCTTTACAACGCCCGGCTGAACAAGGTGATAATAGGGAAGAGTTTGTTGGCTTAAAAGCGAATGACCCAACGGTTGAGTTACCAATAGGTGCACACCTTATTAATGAGTCGGTCTTTAAAGCGCCGATGAGTAGCCAAGGTTTTGTTACTTCAAGCTGTATGAGCCCAACATTAAACGCTTCTGTTGCTGTTGGCTTATTAAAGGCCGGTAGCAAACGTCTTGGTGAAACTGTTTATGCGTTCCACCATGGAAATGTTATTCCTGCTACCGTAACCAAACATGCACATTACGACCCGAAAGGAGACCGTATTAATGTCGAATAATACAAAATTAGTTGCCACGTCAATACTGTTTGAGTTACACGAGCAATATGGCGAAGCAAAATGGCAAAATGCCAACATTACTATTGAAGAAATTGTTGCTACAGGTCTTGTTCGTTTACAAGGACAAGGTAACAACAATGACTTTTTAAAAGCAGCTGAAAGCATTTTAGGTGTTGCACTGCCAACAAAGGCATGTACTGCCACCGCAAATGATACTTATCGTTGCATGTGGTTAAACCCAAATGAATGGTTGATCAGCATGCCAATTGAGCAAGAGCTTGATGCATTAGAAAAATTGATCACCTTACAAAATGACTTTATGTCTTTAGCGACACTAAATACTGACAGCCGTGTTGGCTTTACTATTTCAGGTAATGAAGTTGTTGAGTTAATGTCAAAAGGTTGCTCACTCGACATGCACAGTAAGTTTGTTGTTGATAGCTGCACTGTCACTAAGTTTGCTGAAATCCCAGTGATTTTAGATCATGTCAAACAGGCAAAATATAATATTTACGTTGATCGTGGTTTAGCACACTATCTATGGGATTGGATGATTGATGCTTCAATTGAATTTAATTAATCTAGAAAAACCAATAGACCCTACTTAACACAGTTAAATTTTATTTTTTTGTATAAAAGCTCTTATAAATTTTTTATAAGAGCTTTTAATGCTGTGATTTCGAATGTTTTGAGACTAAAAAATATCGTTTATTATCACTTTGGTCCAGGTTTATGCTTCTGAAATTCAACAATCAAAAAAATTAAGAGGTATAACTTTTAAAATTAACGTTTAGTAGAAAAGAGGTGATATTTAATCATATTGACCTAATTCGGATCGTTATTTATGTGATAAATAGAATATGAAAAGTATTATTGATTATTTTAATTAAACGTATCACTAAATGTGAATGAAATTAAAGATGGTGATTGTTTAGCAAAGTTGAAAACAAGAATTTTCTAATGGTTTAACAACTAATGAAGTCGCTAAAACGATTGTTTATGCAAAAATGCAGATTTAAGGGATGACCAAAAAAAGAATTACAAGATATTGTAACGGGTAATTAATTTTTATTTTTTAAATAGTAATAATCGCATATTTTAAGCCACATTTGACCATATAGTTCATGTGAAGCTAGCGTTATTATTTACTCATAATTTTACAGAGGACAGGTTAATGAAAAAAAATGCATTGGTGATCTTTGCTCACCCCGACGTTGAAAACGAATCAATCGGTAACAAGGTCATTTTAAATGAGCTTAACAAAGAAGCCGACATTGAAGTAAGAGAACTTTACAAATTATATCCAGATTTCAATATTGACGTTGCGGCAGAGCAAGACGCCTTACGTAAAGCTGATATCATCGTTTTGCAATTCCCTTTCTTCTGGTATAGCTGCCCAGCGTTATTAAAAAAATGGATGGATGATGTTTTCTTATATGGTTTTGCCTTTGGTTCAACAGGTAAAGAATTAAACGGTAAAGAATTAATTCTTTCCGTTACAATTGGTGGTGCCGCTGACTCTTACACTTCGGATGGTTACAACTCTTATCCTGTTGATGAGTTTATGACGCCATTTAAGCAAACCGCAAATTTAACAGGTATGTTATTTAACGAAGAGTATCATTACAGCCACGGCATGATTAATATTCCGGGTATTGATTATCCTAAAGAAACAACGATTGCGATTGCTCATAAACATGTTGATAAATTAATTGCTGAACTTAAAGCTAAAATGTCAGGTGAAGCGATTGAAAAAGAAATCATTGCGAAGAAACCTCCTGTATATTTCATTGCGCAAGTTGACGTAAAAGACTTCGACGCTTATATGAAAGATTACGTTATGCCTGTCGTTGGACAGTTTATGGAACGAGGGGTTGAAATATTATCCGCATCGGCTGACGCACAAATTATTGAAGGTGAGTGGGCAAAAAGATGGGATGTACTGTTTAAATTCCCAAGCCAAGACGAATTTGACGAATTCTGGGCAAGTGAAGCATATGCGCCACTAAAGAAAAAACGTCATGAAGATCTTACAAATAGTGAAGGTCCAATTGTGATACTTCCAGCGTTTGATCCTGATGCGCTATAAAAAACTATAAAACGTGATTTTAACGCTGCAGGTGCAGCGTTATTTCACCGTTTAAACGGTGAAATTTAGTACTATAATTTGTCGATAGCACGATATACATATACGAAAGATTACGGTATTGCCACCGTAAACATTATTCAAATGTAGGTTCCCATGTTTACTGTTAATTTTTATATTAGAAAAAAACCAGAAATTTCAACTCAAGTATTCGAAGAATACTGGCTGAATGAACACGCAAAACTACTTAAAGTCTTTGCTGAGAAAATAGGCGTTCGAGTACTCATTAAAAACCAACCTTTACCTGAACATCCTATTACTAAAAACTTAACCGAGTTATTTGAAATCGGTGGTGAGCTCTATGATTTTGTTGACCAATGGATCTTTAACGATATTGAAGAATTAAAGCATGGTAGTCGAGAACCTGAAGTTCTAGCTGCAATGCAGGCATTATTTGAGAGTGAAAATAATTATATTGATTGTCAAACCAGTAAAGTATTTATGGGCCAAGAAATAGCTCAAACGAATGCTCATTTGCTACTCCGTGCAACTGAAAATGATGATTACATTAAAGCTTTTTATTTAGGAACTTTTCACAAACATTTACCTTTGCAAGCTATTCAATTACACATGAATGCATGTCATGGAGCAATGTCACGCTTAAGTGCACAATATTCAAGTTTTTTCCGCTATGTACAACAATTTAGAATCGAATCTACATTTGCTAATGAACTTATTGAACAACGTGGTTACCAGCTAGAAGAAAACTTTGCAGGTCATGCCGAATTAATGATCCCCAAAGCGGAAAGAGTTATACCCGATGATTATGATCATGAAGATGCAGCTAATGAATCTGAGATGTCATTAGAAGATTTTGACTGCTTTATTTATAAGCCTGATACACAATGTTTCGCCTGTGTTGAGCACTATGTAATAGAGAAAAAAATAGTTGTGCGTGACAAAAATGGTAAATTGCCGGTGTTTTTCTCAGCTGAGTATTAATGTGAAAGTTAGTTAATAAGAGCAAGAATGATTTATCAATTAGTTATCAAAAATAGCAGAGTTTTTAATTGCTTTTCAACAGATCAACTAATTGGATTTCAGTCGCGTTGATAGATGAAAAGCTTTGCTGATTTTTAGATGGCTAATAATGAAGGTAAAAATACCTTTCATAAAGCATTCTAAAGATCTAGTGAGCAGCACGTAATAGAAAAAAGAGAGATAAAATGACCATAGATACACTTTATAACAGAGTCGAAATGACGTTTGATGACGAAACTAAAGAAGCGGTGCTTGTTGAAATGCAAGGCAAACATAAAGAAAATTTTAATTTTGGTGAAGCAGTCGGATTAATGGTATTTCGTGCTTGGTATCCTTGTGTATCTTATCAAGGACACTTTGCTTATGCGCCAACTTATGATTTCCCCGTACGATTAGCATTTGTTAAAGACCCTTTTGATCCAGCAGGGGCTACTTGTGGTAATCCTGATTGGCGTGCATGGAATTTGCCTAATTGGATCCACACCGCCAAACAATTAGAAGAAGATGGCGTTAAAGCGATTGTTGGCGGTTGTGGTTTAACCGGGATGATCCAATCACTTATCGCCAAAGAAATAAATATCCCTTTTTATTCTTCTACCGTGCTCTGTGTACCGATGATCCATAAAACACTACCACCAGGTAAGGGGATTGGTATTTTAACGGTGAGTGAATTTCACTTTCGTTTACATGACAACATTTTACTTGAAGAATGCGGTGTTTCTGATGATATTTCTGTTGTTGTTCAAGGTATGAACGAAGCCGCTCCTGAAGATGCTGCGGCATGGTTAACTATGACTACCCCAGATTACGACTTAGAAAAAGTGAAACAGGCAGTGGTTAATACTGTGGTAAATATGGTGAAAAACAATCCTGATATGGGCACTATTGTACTTGAATGCACCGAAATGCCGGTGTATGCCGACGCGATACGTGAAGCGGTAAATTTACCTGTTTTCGACGCGGTTGACATGGTTAAAATGGTTCATAATATGGTTCGCCCAAAATAAAGCGAACCACTTAAACACTTCTGTTTAATAGCTTGCTTAAATTTGGCAACAAGCTATTTTTTATAAAAAATTATAGGAAACAATATGGCAATTACAATTGATTTTTCGGGCAAAGTGGTGATGATCACAGGAGCCGCAGGCGGCATTGGTAAAGGCGCAGCAAAATATTTTGCCCAAGCCGGTGCAACTCTAGTACTTACTGATATGCAAGATAAAGTAGAACAAGTGGCTGCTGATTTTGTTGCTCAAGGTATAACCGCTATTGCTATTGTCGCAGACATTAGCAATGCACAAGCTTGTCAGGGAGTTGTTGATGCAGCGATGGAGAAGTTTGGCCGTTTAGATTTTGCTTTTAATAATGCAGGCATTGGCGGTGCAGCTTCGACTATGGATGAAATGGATATGGATGCATTTAATCATGTGATGAATATCAACCTTTCAAGTGTTGCCCAATGTATGAAGTACCAAGTAGCCGCCATGAAGAAAACAGGCGGTGGTGTGATCATTAATAATTCATCTATTGCGGGCTTAATGCCACTAGATGGACAAAGTTTTGTATATTCTACGTCTAAACATGCTGTTATTGGATTAACCAAGCAAGCTGCTATTAATTTAGCGCCCGATAATATTCGTGTAAATGCTGTTTGTCCTGGTTTGATCCTTACCGACCTTACCACAGGTGCTAAAACGGAAGGTGCGGATAGCTGGTTTATGAACAAAATCCCTATGGGTCGTAGTGGTACAACCGACGATGTTGGTCGTGCTGTGGTCACTTTATGTTCAGATCTAAACGGCTATGTTACCGGTGTAGCCATGCCAGTTGATGGTGGATTTTTACTGTCATAAAATTAGTGTGCTTTAATGAATTTGACAACTTCTGTTTATAAGTGAGCAACTCAATTGAATATCAAAAATGACAAAACGTGAAGCTAGTACCAATCCGTAAGAATTTGATCTCCTATCGAGAATAACCAATTTTTTGCAATTAATACCTTAGCTCTAAACCTCTATATTCTCACTAAATAATCACTTTTTTATACGGATTGGTATTAAACAAAAAGCAGATCGAAATTTGGCATTTAAAGATAACTAGTTTGGCATCCTTGTTTAGCTAATATGCGAAATAACAGCGCTTGAAGATGACCCTTTTGGGGTCTTTCATTAAATCCTCTAGCCGCGCAGTACTGGCAAGGTAAGCCCGACAAAGTGAACTAATGACAAGTTATTGTTTGTTTAAGACATGTTTTAAGTCTGATTTTTTGAGACAGTTATCTAAGGCAGTTAAACAAGTTTGTCACAAATGATAACTGTGGTAACAACAAACATTAAACGTAATAAAATATCTCTAGTGATCGCCGGATCGCTTTTAAGCTTAGGCACAACTAATATTGAATTTGTTGAAGAAGCACAGGTAGTCATTAATACACAATGGATTTTTAGGTGTTGAACATATTGTAGTTTTACTAAAACAGTAAAATTAGTAAATACCTCGTCAATTGCTTAATGATAAATTTATAGACAATTAAAAGAAAAGAATAGGGATAAATATCATGACTCCTACGATGATGCCCACAGATTTAACGATCACGTCATTAATGCAACATACCGATAAAGTTCATGGCAAAAGTACTTTACGTTCAATTTCTTCTGGAAATAGAGATCATAAGTACAGTTACTGCGAAGGGTTTAAACGGGCTAGACAGTTAGCGAATGCTTTAGCAAAATTCGGTTTACAACCACAAGACTGTATCGGAACCTTAGCTTGGAATGATCATCGCCATTTTGAACTTTATTATGCGGTTTCGTGTTCTGGTTATATTTGTCATACCGTTAATCCAAGGTTGTTTAGTGAACAATTAGAATACATTATCAATCATGCTGAAGATCAATGGATATTTATCGATCCAGATTTTGTTCCTCTTATTGAAGGGCTTATTGAAAAACTACCTTTAATAAAGGGGATTGTTGTATTAACCGATGCGGAAAATATGCCCTCAACAACAATGAAAAATGTTCATTGTTATGAAACCCTAATTGCTGATGAAAGCGAGTATTTTAACTGGCCAACGCTAGATGAAAACTCATCTGCCGCAATATGTTATACCTCAGGTACCACAGGCAACCCTAAAGGGGTAATGTACACTCATCGCTCAACAGTATTACATGCTATGGCTAGTGCGTTGCCTGATGCATTTAGTTTATCTGCTAGTGAAGTGATTATGCCAATTGTTCCTATGTTTCATGTAAATGCATGGGGTTGGGTATATTCAGGGCCAATGACAGGTGCCGATTTAGTACTGCCTGGTCGTGATATGGGCAATGCAAAAACTATTACTCAATTAATAGCACAAGAAAAAGTAACTCTATCTGCTGCTGTTCCAGCTATTTGGATGCTAGTACTTAAATACTTAGCAGATAATAATAAAACTTTAGAAAGCTTGAATAGAATTATTGTCGGTGGTGCGGTTTGTCCATTGTCGGTTATAGAACAAATGGAAGAATTGCATAATGTTCATACCATTTCTGCTTGGGGCATGACTGAAATGAGCCCATTAGGAGCACTATGTAGCTTAAGGCCTCATCATTATGACTTACCAAAAGCTGAACGCCATAAACTTCAGCTTAAAGCGGGGGTACCTCTTTACGGTGTAGAGATGAAAATTGTTGATGACGAAAACAATGAACTACCTTGGGATGGCGAAGCAGCAGGCTCATTGAGAGTAAGAGGCCCTTGGGTTTGTAATCGTTATTTTAAACAAGAAAAATCTGCGATAGAAGCTGATGGTTGGTTTGATACAGGTGATATTTCAACTATTGATGCTGAAGGCTTTATGATGATCACCGACCGAGCTAAAGATTTAATAAAATCGGGTGGTGAGTGGATTTCGTCAACTGAACTTGAAAATTGTGCAGCAGGTCATCCTGAAATAGCAGCGGCCGCGGTTATTGGTATGCCTCATGAAAAATGGGATGAACGCCCCCTCTTAATCGCAGTATTAAATGAAAGCAGCTCACTCACTAAGCAAGAAGCACTAGCTTGGTTTGAAAGCAAAGTGGCCAAATGGTGGATACCCAACGATTGTATCTTTATAGATTCAATTCCAATGACGGCCACCAATAAAATTAGTAAAAAAGATTTACGCATTCAGTTTGTTGGTTTTAAGTTTAATGCTTAACAATAAAAATCCTTACTACTATAACTATAATAGGAAAAACAATGTCATTATTAAAACAACGCGAACATGGCCAAGAGCATCCCTATTGGTCAGCAGGCCCTTTTAAAATTAGGTTGCCCTTTATACATTATCGCTGGGAATGGGCTGAAACGGTTCAAGCATTAATATTATTTGTTGTGAATCTTGCGATGATCCCATTGCTGCAAAAATATTTAGGCTTGCCTTACGATATAGCCATGACCTATGTCATGGTCTGTGGTTTTGGTATTATGTTGCCAGCCTTATTAGGGATTCCCTTTATACCTGGGTGGATAACACCCGCAATACCGGTTGTTTTAATGTTTCTTGGTAACTTTGAGCCGGGGCCTGAAGCAATAAGGGCGTTAGTGGGGTTACAGCTAATTGTTACGCTAATATTTTTTGTTTTTGGTATCACTGGTTGGGGGCGAAAATTAGTTGACGTTATCCCTAATTCAATTAAAGCGGGTATCTTAATAGGTGCAGGTATTGCAGCTATTACTGGAGAGATAAGTACAGGAGGCCGTGCTGCTACAACACCAATATCTGTGGCATTAGGTTTTATTATTATTGCTTACATGCTTTTTTCTGAATCGTTTCAAGAAACGATTAGAAGCAATCGTTGGGCTAGACGTATCGTTAATTATGGTATGGTGCCGGGCATGATTATCGCAATGTTTATTGGCTGGGGCGTTGGCGAGTACAAATTACCTAACGTAGAAATGGGCATTAACGCGCCTAACTTTTCAGGTTTAATCGATTATCTACCATTTACTCTGGGTTGGCCGTCTCTTGAAATGCTTTGGATGGCCGTTCCTACCGCTATTATTGCTTATATCATTGCTTTTGGTGACATTATTGTAGGGCAAAAGTTAATTGAGCGTGTTGATAATGAACGTAAAGATGAATTGATCAAACTTGATATTGACCGTGTTCATTTTATTACGGCGATTCGAAACTTATTGCATTCATTCTTTGCTCCATATCCTGGCTTATCAGGGCCGTTATTTACTGGTGCTATGGTAACGATAACTGAACGCTATCGCCAAGGTAGAAAAGCGATGGATTCAATATACTCTGGTGCGGGTACACTTTGGATCGCAGGTTTTATTGCTTTATTTATGCTCCCACTTGTTACCTTTTTTAAACCCGTTTTACCTGTAGCACTCTCACTTACGTTGTTAATTACCGGTTACTTATGTATTGCTGTTGGCTCTGAACAAGTTAAAAACAACACCACTTCAATGGGCGTTGCCGGAACTATGGGGGTGATATTAGCCGTTCATGGTGCTGCCTATGGTCTGATTGCTGGCTTCGTTATGTATATGTTATTAGAGCGAAAAAAAGACAGAGCAAAGCAAGTTGAGACTAAACCAGAAGAAGTTGTTGAAGCTGACAGTTAACCATAACTTATTCAACAAGTTTTAAACGTGTTAATAATGCTAGTAATGGTTGATTACTGGCTTTTATTATCTATTCAAATCAATACCATTTTTAAAGGTTGTTATGAACTTATTAAATCAAAATAATTTACAAGATGTTGTGATCGTTGCTGGTGCTAGAACCGCAATAGGTGGTTATGGCGGTACACTTGCTAAATTAACTCCTGCTGATTTAGGCACTGTTGCGGCAAAAGAAGCTATTAGTCGCTCTGGTATTGATAGTGAAGAAATAGATCACGCAATTTTTGGCCATATTATTACCACTTCAAAAGACGATGCATATTTAGCACGTCATATTTCGTTAAATTGTGGCTTAAAAACATCTTCAGCCGCTTTTAATGTTAATCGACTATGCGGCTCATCAGTGCAATCTATTATTTCAGCAGCACAGCTAATTGCTATGGGTGGCAGTGATATCGCCTTAGCTGGCGGTGCTGAGTCGATGAGCCAAGGTGCTTATATATTACCTAATATGCGTTTTGGTCAACGTATGGGCAATGGTGAAGTAATTGATTTAACCACAGGTATTTTAAGTGACCCTTTTGAAAGTGGTCATATGGGCATCACGGCTGAAAATATTTCTTGCCAGTATAATTTTACCCGTGAACAACTTGATGATTATGCTTGTTACAGTCATCAAAAAGCAGCTAATGCCATCAATAAAGGTTACTTTGAAGAGCAAATTGTTCCTGTAACGGTTAGGCAAGGGCGCAAAGAAGTTGTATTTAAAACGGATGAGCATGTAAGAGGCGATATTAGTATTGAATCGCTGGGCAAACTCAGAGCTGCGTTTAAAAAAGACGGCATTGTAACTGCAGGTAATGCTTCAGGCATTAACGATGCAGGTGCTGCGGTGGTTATGACGAGTATGAACATCGCCAAGCAAAAAGGTTTAAGCCCAATGGCACGTATTGTCAGTTGTGGTTTTGCTGGCGTTGAACCTAATGTCATGGGACTAGGACCTATTCCTGCGGTTAAACAAGCGTTAGCCAGTGCTAATTTAACCCTTGATGATATGGATGTTATTGAATCAAACGAAGCTTTTGCTGCACAAGCGATGGCGGTTAGTGAAACTTTGAAATTTGACGCCAATAAAGTAAATCCTAATGGTGGTGCTGTTGCGCTAGGGCATCCTGTCGGTGCCACAGGTACCATTATTACGTTAAAAACACTTTATGAGTTAAAACGTATTAATGGCCGTTATGGTTTAATTACTATGTGCATTGGTGGCGGTCAAGGTATCGCCTTAATTGTTGAGAAATTATAATCATGGAAACAACTATGTATTCTTTTATAAATAAATCTCATAGCAACACTATTGCTGATGCATTTATGCGCTCGGTTGAAAAAAGAACAAATAAAATTGGCTTAGTTTTTAAAGATCGCCAATGGACATATCAGCAGCTAGAGCAAGCCGTTAATAGAGTCGCCAATCACTTACTTAAACAAGAGTTAAAAAAGGGCGATAGAATTGCCGCTTACGGTAAAAATTCAGATGCATACCTTATTTTATGGCTTGCTTGTGCTCGTTCAGGCTTGGTACACGTACCTATTAACTTTGGCCTAACGTCGGAAGAACTTGCTTATATGGTTGATCAGTCAGGTGCTAATGCTCTTGTTTATGATCAAGACTTGACTGAAAACTTAGCACTTGTACGCAGGCAAAATAATGTTGTTCATTACGGCTGTTTCTATAATGTGAGTGATGAATCATTAAATATTATTGATATTGCTCAAAGTGATAGCGATGCATCAGTGCCAGAGGTGTTAATTGATGAAAATGATATTGTGCAAATTCTTTACACCTCAGGCACAACTGCTGCGCCTAAAGGGGCTATTCATACCCATCGTTCTTTGTTAACAGAATACACGAGTTGTCATAGTCAGCTTGATATTAAAGAAGGGGATCGTAGCTTAGCTGCACTGCCGTTGTATCATTCAGCACAAATGCATGTTTTTGTTATGCCAACACTACTTATGGGTGGTTATACCCATTTAATTGATTCTCCAGTACCTGATACTATCTTGTCTTTACTTGTATCTGAAAAGTTAAACAGTTTTTTTGCACCTCCAACGCTAGTGATTGCACTACTAAATAATGCTTCATTTGATCAGAGCAAACTTCAACATATCAACAAAATTTATTACGGCGCATCGATAATGCCTGAGCCAATCGTTATCGATTTGGCTAAGCGTTTACCTAAAGCGGGTTTATATAATTGTTATGGTCAAAGTGAAATTGGCCCATTAGCAACCGTACTAAAACCTGAAGATCATCAAGCAAAACCAGGATCTATTGGTAAACCGCTACCTAGCGTGCGCACTTGGATAGTAGACCCTGAAACAGGCGTGAAATGTCAACCTAATGAACATGGTGAAATTGTTCATCAATCACCACAACTTATGACTGGCTATTGGGATAAACCAGAAGAAACTAAGGGATCATTTAAGAATAATTGGTTTTATTCTGGTGATTTAGCCTATGCCGATGAAGAGGGCTTTATTTACATAGTTGACCGCATAAAAGATGTTATTAATACTGGCGGTGTATTGGTTTCTAGCCGCAATGTTGAAGAAATTTTTTATCAGCATCCTAGTGTAGCAGAAGTTGCTGTAGTAGGTTTACCTGATTCAAAATGGATAGAAGCGATCACCGCTTTTATTGTTTTAAAGGCAAATATTAATGTGACAGAGCAGGTCTTGCTAGCACATGCAAGCGAGCATCTAGCATCATTTAAAGTGCCTAAAAAAATACATTTTGTTGATAGTATTCCTAAGAATACTGCAGGTAAAGTTTTAAAACGTAGTTTAAGAGAGCAGTTTGGCTGAAAAAGTTGACTGAATTTGGTATTAACCATCGAAAATAAATAAAGACGCTATTTATCGTGGTTTATTAAACCGTTAGTTAAAATTTAAATCCCACTCCTTTAACATTCCTGTATATAGAGGGGCGAGATAACGGTTAAATTGTACCATTGTCATTACATTTACAACAAAGAGAATTAACATGTCCAATCAGCATAAAAACGGAATAAGTCTATCGACTATTTTAAAAATATCCGGTGCTTTTATTGCCTTTCAAATTGGGCCTACGTTTTCTTCTGGCCAAGAGCCCATGCAGTACTTTGTTGTTCATGGTCTAGGCAGTATTCCTGCAAGCGCCATCGTATTATCATTATTCATATACCTTTGTTATTCATTTCTGAGGCTCGGTAAAAATAAAGGGCTAACACGCAATGAAGATATATTTCGCCACTATTGTGGTAAGCATATAGGTACAGCCATCAGCTGGTATACTATGTTACTGATTATTGCTGTGCATGCCTTGATGCTTTCAGGTACTGGGGCAGCACTAGAACAAGCTTATGGTCTACCTATGAACATGGGTAGCGGCTTAATGGCTCTAGCATCAATGGCGACGCTACTGCTAGGTTTAAGAAAAATTGTCGACATTATCAGCGGTATAGGCCCAATCATTGTCATACTCACGCTATTCATTGCTGTAACAACGTTAATGAGCAATCACAATAACATCACCACTAACACAAAAATTATTCCTGGTCTCGAAATTATGAGTATTACTTCTCATTGGCTCAGTTCGGCTGTTATGTATGTGGGGATGAGCATATTGGGTCTTGCCTGCTTTATTACCCCTTTAGGGCGTAATATAAGTAATGATAAAAATATACTTTTCTCGGCAATTGGCGGGCCTTTATTTTTCTGTGCTGGCCTAGTCACCCTGTGCTTAGCTTTGGTAAGTAGCATTGATATTGTTCACGGTGAAATGATCCCTACCTTGGCATTAGCTGCAAATGTTTTACCTCTATACGGCTCCATCTTCGCTATTGTTATTTTCTTTGGCATCTACACCTCAGCTACACCGCTATTATGGACCGTGTGTGCTCGTTTTGCTGAAGACAAAACAAAAAAATATAACATCCTAGTGATAACGCTAACTTTAGTTGGTTGGTTTGGCGGAATGATACTGCCGTTTGATAAACTGGTTAATTTATTACACCCCACGATTGGAGTTGCGGGTGTTATCTTTATCGTGTGCGCGTTATGGACTGACAGTCGTGAATATTTTTTAAAGTACAAAAAAAACAAGGGCTAGCCATAAAAAATTCAACGTTTTATTGACTAGCTATTCTAAACATAAGGAAAAAAAATGACAATTTTCAGAACGTTAATAGTAGGTATAGCAGTTGTCCCCATGCTTACCGCCTGCGATTTGACAGAAAAAAATAATATAACAACTATTCACCAAGGCTACAGCGAAACAGCACCGCAATATGAAGTGAACGGTCGTATTATTAGTAATATAGATGTGAGAGCTAGGTCATGGAACGCACGCGGAAAATCAGCAGAGTTAAAAGTTATTCGTGCTCTATTTTTAACCCACGCCTATAACATAGCACTAACAGATGCAGAGCAAGCGCGTGCTACCCTGGCCCGACAAAAGTATGCCGATGCCATTGTCATCAATAGTTTGATGGCTTCGGGCGTGGGCATTGTGGCTGTCGATGAAGCGGTTTATGAAAAAGGCCTTAAGCGCAATCAGAATGCCGGCATGACTGTCGCCTCGACCACGCTTTATGGATTTAAAGGCGATGGCGAAATGCCGTTGCTGGAGCGCATTGAAAGATCGAAGTCTGTGGTTGATAAGTTAGGCATGGCGCTAGTTGAGAATACTCAGACAATCCGCCAGGCTAAAAAAGACAACAACATGGCGGTGATATTTAACAGCCAAGGTGCAGACTATGTGATTGATGATTTAACCATGGTCAAAACGGTTAAAGATCGCGGCCTGCAAATATCCAACTTCACCTACAATAATAACAGTGCACTCGCGGGTGGAGGCACACTTCAAGACATGGGGGTTACTGAACTTGGTCGTGAATTTATTAAACACGCTAATAACAATAAACTTATTCTCGATTGCTCACACTCAAGCAACCAAACCTGTATTGATACGGCAAAATATAGCCAAAAACCGATATTGGCGACTCACTCTAACCCTAGCGCTGTTTATGACATTAGCAGAAACATGAGCGATGCCGCCATTAAAGCGGTGGCCTCAACCGGCGGCAATGTTTGCTCTGCTGGTTTAGGATTGTTTCTCAATAGTGAAGGTAATGCATCACCAGAAGATTACGCCAAACACGTTGATTATACCGCCAATCTCATTGGCCGTGACAGAACCTGCTATGCGACTGATTATCTACACAATGCTTATGACTATGCTGTTATCTATATCAATAGCCCCGATGTTTATCCCCCCGAAAAAGGCTATGGCGTGCCCGTACAAAACCTTGCCGCTGAGCATATCTGGGCGGTGGTTGCGGTATTAGAAGATAAATATCAATGGTCTGACACTGATGTTCGCGGCTTCTTAGGTGAAAATCTAATGAGAGTCTATCAAGCTAACTGGGAGTAATTAATGAAAAAACAAATGGATAAACTAATCGTCACTATTTTATTAATAATATCTGCTAGCAGTTATGCCAGCGAAGTTGAAAGCTATCGCGATTATTTACTCATCGGCGAGATATCTCCCGCCGGGCTTAAATACCTTATCAGCAAACCAGTAAACAGTAACGACTTAGTCAATACACATTTGGTAAAAAAAGCATTAAATGCCATTGGTGGAGAATTACTTAGTTATCAGTTTGCCGTTGGCACGAATAAAAATTATATTCGAGTTAGAATTCCTAATGATAAAAAAAGCGTACATGCCATGTACACCATGCGCATGGCTACAGGCTTATTAAAAAGCTACCAGTTTATTGAGTTAATGGATGTAGAAACACATGCAAAGTCTATAAAAATCACTCAGCAATTTATTGAGTTAGAAGAAAGTTTGGGTGGCCTTGGCTCTGGTGTTGACAAAAAATAATAAAAACTACAAAAAATGAGAACATTAACAATGAAAAAATTAATTCTAGTAACAGCACTGGTCCTCACCATTTCGGCCTGTACAGAAGATAAAAAAACAGTGACCGAAGGCGTAAACCTTGGCGGCATGACTAGCAACGGCGAGCAAGTTATCGTCAAACAAAAGTTAACTTATCCCAAGTTCATTTCAGCTGAAATGCGAACCGTATTAAAAGCTTGGATACCTTATTGGGAGCTACCGGGCTTTACCGGTATGCCAGCCGCCGATGATCACGATGCATGGCGAGCCAGCGCTGCAAGTAAAGCGGTGCAGCAAAAAGCCGCGAGCGATAAGGTTGCCAAAAAATTTCAAGTAACCGTTGAAGAGAAACACTTGGGTGGCGTTCGAGTACTAGAAGTCACGCCAAAAAATTGGGTACACAAAGATAAGGTACTGGTGCATTTCCACGGTGGTGGTATGTACAGTCAATCACCCGACACCATGATGACCGCTTACGTGCCGTTGGCCGATGAAATGAACACTAAGATTGTTTCTGTTGATTACCGTTTATTACCTTCATGGGATTACGGCATACTCGAACAAATTGGCGATGGTGTCACCGTATTCAAACACCTTGTTGAAAAGCAAGGTTACAAGGCATCTAATATTGGCATGTTCGGTTGCTCTGCAGGAGGAATAATGACAATGGGGGTCACTAATCGCCTCAGTCATGAAGGTTATCCTCTGCCCGGCGCCATTGTGCCGCAATCAGGAATGTACGACTGGACTCTTGATAGCGATACCTATAAAACACTCGATGGTCAAGATCCTGTCGCAAGCACAGTACAATATTTTGCCCCCATTATTGCTATGGCTCGTTTAACAGAGGACGATTTAATAGATCCTAGCTATTCGCCAGTTTTCGATACTTTCACCGGCCGAAAATTTCCACCCGCTCTGTTTCAAGCAGGTGGGCGAGAAGTATTGCTAAGTGACAGCTTTCGTATGTACGACAAGCTTAAGCAAGCGGGTCACGAAGCCGAGCTGGATATACATGACGCCATGCCTCACTGTGCTCACAACGTTTATTACGCTCCAGAAGCCAAGGTAATCCGTCAGCGTACTGCTGACTGGTTCAAAGAGCATATGGATTTTAGTCAGTAATAGAATTTGGGCAAGGAAGCTTATTTAGCCTTCAACCTATATTACCAATAAAAGAGATAAAATAATGAACAAGATATTACTACCACTCTCAATTACACTCGCTTGTAGTTTGAATAGTTTCGCTGGAGAGCAAACTTCTGAGCCTGATAAATTAGTTACTAAAGTTGAAAATCGCTGGAATCTTCCGCTGCACACTTCTGAACAGCAGAGAAATTTATGGAATAGCTGGATACCCTATTGGGAAACTGAATCGGGTACAATGCCAGGGCCTAATGATTATGAACAATGGCTTGCTAAGCGCGAAGAAAAAGCCAATGATCCCTTGGTTGCCCGTTTTAACAAGGCCGCTTTAGAGTACGCAGATGTGGAAATCAAAGAGGTTTATATCAATGGCGTACGCACGTTGGAGATCACCCCTAGTAATTTAGAGCACAATAATTCGGTAATACTTTTTAGTCATCCCGGTGGCATGTATGCTCACAAGCCTGAAACGGTGTTAACCGATGCCGCACCCATGGCTATGACGGCGAAAACTAAGGTGATTTCTATTGATTATCGAAAAATTCCTGGTCCACCTAAGGGGTTGAAAATACAAGATCAACGTGATGATGTAATATCCGTGTATAAAGGGGTGGTTGAAAAACTCGGCTATAAACCCAAAAACGTTGGTATGTACGGATGCTCGGCTGGCTCAGTTTTAACAGTACAAGCCGTCAATAAACTTTCTCATGACAAGTATCCACTACCTGGGGCCATTGCACCTAATGCAGGTCTTTACGACTGGACTCTACAGGGTGACACTTGGTACACCATGGAGGGCAAAGATCCTGTTATGTCCAAACCACACTATGCTGAACCGATTATTGCCATGGCAAAAATGGATCCAAGCAATCCAGAAATAAGTCCGGCGCTGGATAACTTTGATGGGCGAGAGTGGCCTCCTACTATGTTGTTTGTCGGTGGACGCGAAATGTTGTTATCCGACTCAATGATGCTCAATCAAAAGCTCAAGCAGGCAGGGCATGATTCTGAGATCAACCCCTTCGACGGCATGGTGCATTGCTGGAACGTTGTATTTTATACGCCAGAAGCAATTGCTATGAGAAAGCAACTGGTTGGTTTTATGAAAGAAAAAGGCGTGTTTGATAGTGAAAATTAATACAGTTGAGTATCTAGGGCTTTATTTATGCAGTGTTAGATACTCTTCTCGCCTCGTGTACAAGTAGCTTATTCCTTTGAAGTGGTCTTTGTTGAATAGAGAAAAATTATTTATTTTTACAAAGAGGAATTATGTTATTAATTATAGGAATAGCTGTTTTTACATGTTTCGAATTTTTATTAAAATATATAACAACTGGAGCTTTAAACAGGCTTGATAGATGTAACCTAGATAATTCTTCTTTGCTTAACTGTAGTTTAATGGTGCTTTCCCATACATCTTTTGCTGTTAAAGCAAATTCTACACGTTCTTTTAAGACAACTTGACTTGAGACCAGAGTCGACCAATTATAACTATAATCAGGGTGATTAATTTTTTTTAAGTAATCGTCAAAGACAGTTCCTCTTACAACAGCACCGGAATGTTTAAGTAAATTATCTTTCGTGACAGGGTTTTCTTTTAAGCTGATTATGATTATTTCTTCTTCTTTTATTGGGTTGGTTGCGATAAATTGGTTGTTTCTCGATTCAGTAATACTCAACGGATATGCTGCATCCACAATCCCCTGTTTTAACGAGTGTACTTGCCTAACCAGCGGAAAAACACTGAAGTGCATTTTCAACTCACTGTGTTGGATAATACATTTTAAAGCGCTGGCATACGATCCTGAAAGCTTACCGTTAGTAAAATCAATTTGATCAGGCACACCATTATAAAGCGCTAACTTAATTTCACTTACTTTATTATCTGCATAGACGTGGGAGGTAAACAGCAAAATCAAGCCAAGTAACGGACAGCACTTGTTTGTCATATAGTTGCTTTTATTTATCATGAAAAATACTATTACTCTATTTAAGTATATATTTTAAAGCTTAAGATACTTATCTGTATATTTAAACCAATTTATAACTCTATTTGGCTTATTATATAATTAAAAAGTTTGCGAGTAGACTTTGAACAACCCGTATAGTCAATCTTGATATTAACTTAAATGGCTCAGACAGCAGGCCTTTATTATTAGACGTGCTGAATTTACTTATACTGGCTTTATGGATCTTAGATTCTTTACTACCTACCCATTAACAGTACTAATTATAGGCAAATAAACCCGGCAAACCACCGGTATGCCAAAAGAGGCTACGTTGTTTTTTTATTTTCTTATCTAAATAATCAAACCAACCATCTAGTGCCTTCCCTGTGTATACTGGATCACAAATGATGCCTTCACTTTGTATTAATAATTCTATTGCTGACCAAGTTGTATCAGATGGCAAACCGTATCCTTCACCAAGGTAAGTGTCATCAATATCTATATAGGACAACCAATTAATCGGCTCCAGTGATAACAACTCAGCAATTTCACTACATAACTGCGTGACTAATGCTATTTGTTTGTTTTGATCATTAAGCACACTGATACCATGCACTTTAATCTTTGATTTAGCTAAATATAAACCAACAATGATACCTGCCTGAGTACCAGCACTTCCTGAAGCTACAAAAATTGAGTCTACGTTAAGCTGTTGTTCTTCTAATTGCTTTATTAATTCAAATGCGGCTTTAACATACCCTAGCGAGCCAAGCGCATTTGAGCCGCCCATAGGTACGAGATAGGGCTTGAGCTTTCCCTCATCTTTAACTTTTTTAAACAATGAATTAATGCCTTCGGCACTTGTTTTATCGTTATTAAAATGCGTAATTATTGCACCTGCTAATGAGTTTAAAATAAGGTTACCGTTTTGTTGATATCGCTTTGTTTCTATCGGTACAGGATCTACTAATGCTAACTGGCAGTTTAAGCCTAACATTTTTGCTGCAATAGCACTTTGAGAAGCATGATTTGACTGTCTTCCACCGCCAGTCACAATAGTGTCACAACCCATTTTTAAAGCGTCTGCTAGCAGAAACTCAAGCTTTCGACTCTTGTTGCCACCAGCAGCAAGACCGGTTAAATCATCTCGTTTGATCAGTAGTTGATGCCCCCATTTTTTTGATAAATTGTCCAAAGGCTGAACAGGTGTCTCGCTAACCAAAAGTGGTTTAAAGTCAAATTTTGAAATAATAGAAGTATAAGGTTTATTCATAGTATGTTCAGGTTGAGGTGAGTTATGAAACTATAGTTAATGATACATATTACTTATATGTATCATTAGCGATTTTTAATGTCATGGCTTTACGATTACAATTATTGGGCTAACGCTTGATAATTTTCAATAGTAAAAGGTAATGCTTTATTGTTCTCTTTATCCCAGACAGTACGCTTAATTTTATTTAACGGGCCAAAATAAACGTGTAATGCTTGACTAACTTTGTGTTTGTCAGGAGTTACATCGTGAATTTGCTCTCCATTTAACACAACGATTTCGCCTGCATTAACTTGTGTAGATTTTAGCGCTATTAGTTTTCCATTGTCATTTTTATAAAAACCATGATGCTCAGTACCATCAAATATTTTTACAACAACGTCCATTTGATGATCATGTGGTGGTACTTTTATTCCTGGAATAAATCGGCAGTACCAAATGGATACGGTTTTATCTTCAAATAAACAGACTTCTAAATCATCATAGAAAGGGACTTGTTTCATTAACGTTTCACAGGTTAATGTGTTGAGGTACCCCTTTATTTCATTTAATGGGTCAGGGCAGTTAATTAACTGCCTTATTTGTTTAATAAATTGTTGAATAAAATGATTGTTGATCATAGTTATAATTATTCCTATGCTATTTCAAATACTCAAGCACATGTATCTTGAATGATAAGACTTATTTATTTTCAATGAAGCTAGCTTGGCTAAATTTCGGATCTGGGTAGCTATAAAAACCTTGCCCTGTTTTAACGCCACAATGCCCTTGTGCAACTTTTTCTTGCAAATATGTAGCAAACTTTTGAGCCTTTTCATTATCTTTTTTCGCAGCCATAATACTGGCTACGGTATCTAATCCTACCGCATCCATCAAACCACAGGGGCCATACGGTGCATTAAAAAAGTCCATCCAACATCTATCAATATCTTGATAATTAGTAAATTCACCGACTAATAAATCACCAACTATTTGTTGAATGCCAATTATCATGGAATTAAGCACATATTGTGGGTGTTCTTTTTCTAGCCTCAGTGGAATTAACCCTATATTAGGCACAAAGGCTTCAAGGGTATCCATTACCTCTTTATCTGTACTGCCGTGATTCATTACATCAACAATACGAGAAACTGTTAAATGAAAGTGCAGGGCAGCAAAACGCTTTGGTCGACCTGTGCTTTGAGCAAACTCAGAGGGACGTAGCGAAGATGAATTTGTTGTGAAAATTGTATGTTCACTGCATATATTAGCGAGTTTTGACCAGATATCCTTTTTAACAGCTAAGTCTTCGAACACTGATTCATTGATCAAATCAACATTAGCTAGGTCTGTTAAGTTTGTAGTGATAGATAAGTTTTGGTGGGCTTTTTCTGCGTCTTGGCTTGACCATGTACCATTATTGGTATTAAAAGTAACCATTCGATCAAGTCTTTGTTTAACCATCGTCTGTGCATCTTCAGCGATATCGAATACGGTAACATTAAACCCTGAATAAGCGCATTGAATAGCAATTTCGCAACCCATTTCACCGCCACCGACAATACCAATGCTTTTTATTTTTATGCTCATAAACTTATTCCTGATTGATTAAATATATAATGGTAAACATAACAAATAAGTCAATAACTTAGTGGTCAATATATTTGGTTTTAACGTCAATTTTTTATTAAGTACTGATACCAATTTCATTAAACTCTCTGAGTGCTCACTTTTTCTACGGATTGGTATTAAATACTTTCTATTGTTTGTTTTTTCGCATAACCAAAAAAAAACCGCTTGCGCGGGGTTTGTAATGTGTTCATCGTTTACTTTTTTAAACTCAATAATAGTGAGAATTAAAAGGTATAACTGGCTTGCAATGTTATGGTACGAGGAGCTTGTGCATAACCCAGGGTACCAATAAACGGCGTTGAATAGGCAATAGTTGTTTCTTCAGTAAGGTTTCTACCAATTAATGATACTGTCCAGTTCTCATCGTTAGTAATACCAATGCGAGCATTAACTTTACTGTAGCTATCTTGTTGACCAGCTGGGTTTAAAGGCCCATCTGTGAAGTAAGAATCACTAAAATTAACATCAACCCCGCCAGTTAAATATAGGTCGTCTCCTACCGAGGTAAATATTTCAGCATATACATTGCCTGAATATTCTGGTGCCATAGGGGTAGTTTTTCCGGTTAAATCACAACCAGTTAAAGGTGCTACGTTTGGTGTAGCCGTTGGATGACATGGGCCTTCAACAAAACTAGTGTATTCAGAAGACAATGACGCTACAGAAATACCAGCCGTTAACCAGTCGGTAACCGCCATGTTGAACTCAATTTCAATACCTTGTGATTCAGAATCACCGGCATTACCAATTATCCCAACTGGTGCAGAGTTAGGTGGTGTTACCCAAGATTGTAATTGTAAGTCTTCAAATTTGGTATGAAATAGTGTGATATTTAACTCAGCATTTCCATCGAGTAAACGCGCCTTATAACCTAATTCAAAACCCAAAGCAGTTTCATCATCAAACTCAAGAGGTACATCCTCAGGTGCAGTACTAGAGAAGTTAAAGCCCCCAGCTTTAATGCTTTTCCCCACTTTTGCATAAACAACGGTGTCTTCGTTCATGTCCCATTGTGCAACAAGTTCAGGCATAAAGTTGTCTGATGTTCTATCCGTCTTAAGGCCATTATAAGTACCACAAAGAGGGGTAGCGCCGTAAGAGCCATCAGGGGTGTTTTCAGGTATGACCCTGATAAGATTCATGTCATTAGTAGCAAGATCGTAAGCAAATGATTCACAATTGCCATTAGCACGAGCATAATCTTTGTCTTGAGTGATGTAGCGACCACCCAATATCAAGCGAAACTCTTCATTGATACTATACGTACCACTAAAAAATACCGACATGGTATCTGTATCTTGTGTTTGATTTGAACGCGCTTTAGTGTAGGTACCAAAACCATCAACAGCGCCAAGTAAGAAGTTAACACCACCAGTAAGCTCATTAACTAATTCGCCACTGTCAATATAAGCACCAACAATGTACGAAAAAGTCTGGTCTACAGGAGATGACAAGCGAACTTCTAATGCTGTTTGCTCATACTCTTCTGTAATGCCATTTGTCATAAGATCACCAGCATAATCACCATAGATCCCAGGTACTGCCCCGCCTAAAATAAGCGCTGCATCTGGATCAAAAGCTAAACCACCAGTGCTTGACCTATGGACAAAATCACTTGCGCTGTTTGATAAGTTAGTCGTTAAAGTATAGCCATCAAAGTCATAAGTGGCATTCATTGAAAATGAAAACAATTCATGTTCTAAACCCGGACCTTCACCATGCATCATATAAGCAAGATCGGTATCATTGGTCATTGTCCAATCCCACTCATCATCTCTTACTAAGCCCATAAAATCGGCAGTTGCATTGTCAAAAATTTGTTGTGAATGTGCACCGTCACGAGTTGCATCAGCATAATTAACTTTAGTGGTAATAACTAAATCATCTGACGCTTCCCAAACTGCCGTACCACGTACTAAGGTTTCTTCGTTAGAAAATTCATCTTCACCCGTGAATGTATTATCAAACCAACCATCGCCATCATCATTATATCTAGCAGCAAGACGTAAGCCTAATTCATCAGTTGGGCTTCCGCCAACAATAACTTCTGTACTATAACCTGAAAGCTCAGTTTCATAAGCACCTGTTAACTTAACAAAACTATCGTCACTTGGAAGTGTCGAAGCCGTATGAATGGCCACACTACCCGCTGTTGCATTTAAACCAAATAAAACTGATTGAGGACCACGTAATACTTCGACACGTTCCATATCAAAAAACGGCGCACGATATGAACGAGAGCGAGGCATATAAACATTGTCAATAAACATTGCTACAGATTGTTCAAATGAGCGATCTGCACCCGAGCCCATACCACGTACATTGATGCTGGTGCTCAACATGCTTTCACCAATAAGTACATTAGGAAGGCGTTCAGTCAATCCTTCCATATTAGTAATATTTTGTGCAGCAAGCTCATCACCAGTAATGGCCTCAATTGACATTGGGGTGTCTTGTGTAGTAGTTACACGCTTTGTTGCCGTAACTTCTATTATCTCTAAACCACCTTTGTTTTCTTCTGCAAAAACTGAGGAACTAGCGCCTATGGTCAGTATTGAAGTAATAATTGCCTGTGTGATTTTATTTCTGTTCATGTTTGTGTACCCCATGTTTAAATAGTTTAATTAATGGCTTTAGTTATAGTATTCTTTTTAACCATTATCTTTGTTGCCAGATATTTAATGTCTCAAAATAATAAAAGTAACACAGGTCATTTTTCGGTAAATGTCAGTCATTAATTAGATAAGTTAATGACTAAATAATATACAGTCACGGGTAATTAAATGTTGTGAATATCCCATCTCGGTAAGAAGACAATACGAGGAGTGCAAAAATACGTCGTTAATTTCTATTGACACCTCTTGGTATCTAGGCAAGATAATACATAAGCTTGAGTACATGGTTGCGTATTTATTTGAAGTTAAATGTACTGAATAATATAGTGCGTGATGCTACTCTCGAGAAATTAACTTTTCTACCGCGAGTTTAGTGGTATCTCTCAACAGACCACCACCTTTTTGGTAATAGGTTATTAAGTCCTCTTTCATTGACTTAGCCCAGAACAAACGGATATGATTAAGCACTTTATCAGCCGCTTGCTCGGTAGATAAATGCAAGCCAATGTTGTCAGCTATTTGGTTACTCATTTTTATAACACTGTCGTATTTTGTAGTCATTTTTTGTCTCTAGTGGCTCTGCTTTGTGTTTGAGTATGTTATTTCAAGTAGTACTATTTATTAGTATACACAAGGTGTCTTTTTGAACGAGCGAAACCAATTAAGTTTAATTGATGCTGCTGTGCCCAGTCTATTGCTTTACTGGTAGCCGCTGACATACTCACTAAATGCTTAATGCCAGCAGCAATTGTTTTATCAACCATTTCATAACTTGCTCTACTTGATACCAGAATAAAACCATTAGGCAATCTCTGCTTAGTGCTCTGAGGTTGCTGAGCTAATGCGCCTAATAATTTATCAAGGGCATTGTGGCGACCAACATCTTCTCTGATACACAGTATTTCACCTGTATCATCATTGCAAAAAGCGGCGGCATGTACAGAGCCGGTTAATTTATTTAACGTTTGTTGTTGCTTGAAAGTATCTACAGCGTTGTTTATCACCTGAAAAGATAATACAGGCGTTGCTCCAAGCTTTGCTCTGACTTTAACAGTTTGTGCTAAGGACTCTACACCACATAAGCCACAACCACTGTTACCTAATAAGCTTCTGCGTTTATGTTTAAGTGCTGAAAACTGACGAGAACTGATGCTAAGTTGTACTTCAATACCTTGTTCGGTATGCACTATTTTATGGTCTAAGATATCTTTGGGTTGACTGATAATGCCTTCAGATAAACTAAAGCCAATGGCAAAATCAAACAAGTCACAGGGTGTCGCCATCATTACCGCATGAGATATGCCATTGAATACAAGCGCAATCGCTTGCTCTTCAATCACCCAGTCATCGTCGATACCATGGTCAAACTGTGCCTCAGTTCTAACGCGGCACTTAATTTTGCAAATGCCAGGCGTTATTACTTTGTCTTTGTTAGTCATTAACACGTGCTTTGTCTTTACGTTTTTTAGGTAAAAAACTTTCTTGCTTGTTAGAAAATTCTTTTTGCCTTTGCTGCCATTTAGAGGGCGCAGATACTTTTTCAACTTGCACCGCAGTCACTTTATATTCAGGGCAATTGGTCGCCCAGTCAGAATTATCTGTAGTTACCACATTAGCGCCACTTTCAGGATGGTGGAAAGTGGTGTAAACCACACCCGGTTGCATCCGCTCGGTAATTTTAGCTGCTAAAACGGTATTACCCGCACGGCTGCTAATACCTAAGTTATCACCGTCTTGAATGCCACGCTCTTGGGCGTCATGTGGATGGATTTCTAAGATATCTTGATCATGCCAACTTTGGTTATCGGTACGCCTAGTTTGTGCACCAACATTATACTGAGACAATATTCGTCCAGTCGTTAATAATAGCGGGAATTTACGACTTGCCCGTTCATCGGTAGCAACATATTCAGTCAGTGCAAAAGTGGCTTTGCCTATTGGGAAATCATCCATGTGCATAGTCGGCGTACCGTGTGGGTTATGCTCGTTACATGGCCATTGAATACTACCCAGTTGTTCAAGTTTTTTATAACTTACACCGTTAAAGGTTGGTATTAATTCCGCAATTTCATCCATGATTTCACTTGGGTGTTGGTAGGCCATTTCGTATCCTAAGGCATTAGATAAAGCCATAGTGGTTTCCCAGTCAGCTTTGCCCGCTAACGGCGACATTACTTTTCTGACGCGATTAATGCGGCGCTCTGCATTGGTGAAAGTACCGTCTTTCTCTAAAAATGATGAGCCAGGTAAAAACACATGAGCAAATTTAGCTGTTTCATTTAAAAAGATATCTTGAACAATCAAACATTCTAATGATGTTAACGCGGCTTCAACGTGATGAGTATTAGGGTCTGATTGGGCGATGTCTTCCCCTTGACAGTATAAACCTTTAAAACTGCCATCAATGGCAGCATCGAACATATTTGGAATACGTAGGCCTGGCTCATTATCAATAGCAACTTGCCAATATTGTTCAAATTTTCCTCTTAGATTGTCATCGCTAACGTGTTGGTACCCAGGTAATTCATGAGGAAACGAGCCCATATCACACGAGCCTTGGACGTTATTTTGTCCACGCAACGGATTAACTCCTACGCCTTCACGACCAATATTACCTGTGAGTAAAGCTAGATTAGCAATACCCATAACCATACTTGAACCTTGAGAATGCTCTGTAACACCTAAACCATAATAAATGGCGCCATTATTAACTGTGGCGTATAAACGTGCGGCTTGGCGTAATTGCTCGGCATCAATGCCCATAATAGCCTGCGTGTTTTCGGGTGCATGACGAGGATTGCTAATAAAGTTATACCATTGTTGGTAGCTATCAGTTTGGCAACGCTCGGAGATAAAGGTTTTTTTTTCCAAGCCTTCATCAATAATGACATGAGCCATTGCATTAATAAAAGCGACATTGGTTCCAGGGCGCAATGGTAGGTGATAGTTTAATCTTACGTGTGGGCTATTACCTAAATCAATTTTTCTCGGATCGACGATGATCAGATTTGCCCCTTGGCGTAAGCGCTTTTTCAACAATGAGCCAAACACCGGATGGGCATCGGTTGGGTTTGCCCCAATAACCATTATTGTGTCTGCCTGCATGACAGAATCAAAGGTTTGTGTGCCAGCGGACTCGCCTAAGGTCGCTTTTAAACCAAAGCCAGTTGGTGAGTGGCATACACGGGCACAGGTATCGGTATTGTTATTGCCAAAAGCTGCGCGGATCAGCTTTTGTACTAAATAAGTTTCTTCATTAGTACAGCGCGAAGAAGTTATACCCCCAATACTGTTTGTACCGTATTGCGTTTGTATGCTTTTAAGCTTTTTAGCAGCAAAGTTAATAGCTTCATCCCAGCTGGCTTCTTGCCAAGGTTCATCTATGCTATCTCGCACCATAGGTGTGGTAATGCGATCTTGGTGGGTGGCATAACCAAAAGCGAACCGACCTTTAACACAAGAATGGCCATGATTTGCTTGTCCATCCTTTGCGGGCACCATGCGAATAATTTCTTCGCCCTTCATCTGCGCTTCAAAAGAGCAACCGACACCACAGTACGCGCAGGTAGTAGTGATACTTCGCTCAGGCTGTCCTTGATCAATAACATTATTTTCCATCAAGGTTGAGGTTGGACAGGCCTGTACACAGGCGCCACATGAAACACAATCAGAGCTTAAGAAGTCATTATCCATGCCAGTTGAAATTTTAGAATCAAAACCACGTCCTTCGACCGTTAAGGCAAAAGTACCTTGTACTTGTTCACAAGCGCGCACACAGCGTGAGCAAACAATACATTTGCTTGGCTCGAAGGTGAAATAGGGGTTGGATTTATCTTTGGCAACGTCGAGATGGTTTTCACCATCAAAGCCATATCTAACTTCACGCAGGCCAACTGCTCCTGCCATATCTTGTAATTCACAATCACCATTACTCGGGCAAGTTAAGCAATCAAGTGGGTGATCTGAAATATACAGCTCCATAATATTTTTACGTAAGCGAGCAATTTTTTTATTTTGTGTGCTTACCTGCATATCTTGTTCAGCTGGTGTAGTACAGGAAGCGGGCATACCCTTACGCCCGTCAATTTCAACAGCACATAAACGGCAAGAGCCAAATGATTCAAGATTATCTGAGGCACATAATTTAGGAATAGTGATGTTCAATAACGCAGCAGCGCGCATCACAGATGTACCTTTAGGTACGATAATTGATTGGCCATCAATGGTTAAACTAACTTGCTCTTTAGATTCCACATAAGGCGTACCTAAATCTTTTAAGCCTGTCACCTTTAAGGCACCCGCTTTAAGGACGTCAGCTTGAAATGCTTGATTTTGAGCTGAGCTTTTTTCTGAATTAGGATCATAAACATCGACCATTAGTTTTGCTCCCCAGTCGAAACAAGCGAAACAACCGAAATTTTTTCAATATGTTTTGTTGGTAGGTCAGTAATAAAGTCATCGGCAAAATGGTTGATGACACTTTTAACGGGAATAGGCGTCATGCTGCCCATGGCACATAAGGAACCATCAACCATGGTGTCACACAAATCAACCAATAACTCATTGAGCGCTGCTTGATTAGCTGACTCACCTTGTTGATGTGCGGCGACCATCTTATCAATCACTTCTACACCTCGAGTTGAACCAATGCGACAAGGCGTACATTTTCCGCAAGACTCTACCCTACAAAACTCCAAGGCAAAGCGCGCTTGCTCGGTCATGCTGACACTGTCATCAAAAACGACAATACCACCATGACCTAATACTGCATTGATCGCAGAAAAAGCTTCATAATCAAGTGGGGTATGCCATTGCTGCTCAGGTAAATAGGCACCTAATGGCCCACCAACCTGAATGGCTTTCATTGGCTCTCCAGTATAAGTACCCCCGCCAAAATCATTAATAATGTCGGCTAAGGTGGTGCCAAAGGCGAGTTCAACTAAACCGCCTTGTTTGATATTACCCGCTAACTGAAAAGGCAAGGTACCGCGTGAGCGACCGACACCATAATTTTGGTAATATTGCGCTCCTTTGGCGAGAATAGTGGGCACCGTTGCTAAACTAATGACATTATTGACGATAGTAGGTTGGCCAAATAAACCTTCGATTGCTGGTAGGGGAGGTTTCGCTCGTACTAGGCCGCGCTTACCTTCAAGGCTTTCTAGTAAAGCCGTTTCTTCACCACAAATATAAGCCCCAGCTCCTAGGCGTACTTCTAAATTAAATTGTTGCTCGCTTCCTTGAATGTTGTCGCCTAAATATTGATTTTGGTATGCGCTGGTAATGGCTTTTTCAAGTATTTTATGAGCCTGTGGGTATTCTGAACGTAAGTAGATATATCCTTGAGTAGCGCCTACGGCCAAGCCTGAGATCACCATACCTTCAATTAAACTAAAAGGGTCAGCCTCCATTATTAAGCGATCAGAAAAGGTGCCTGAATCGCCTTCATCAGCATTACAAACAATGTATTTTTTATGATCGGTAGAAGTTACTTTGGCATCAAGTACCGTTTGCCATTTTATCCCGGTAGGAAAAGCGGCTCCGCCTCGACCACGTAATCCGGAAGTTTTTATTTCATCGACTATGCCTTGGCCATTAAGTGCAAGAGCATTAGCTAGGCCAACAAATCCCTGATGCTTGATGTAATCTTCAATACTAAGGGGATTAATAATCCCCGCACGTTGAAAAGTTAACCGTTGTTGCTTAGCTAAATAAGGGATATTTTCTGTTAACCCCAAATAGAGCGGGTGGGTAGGTTCGCCGTTCAGCAATCCTTGTGCAAGCAATGATTCAACATCGTCAACGGATACCGGGCCATAGGCAATACGCCCTTTTGCTGTTTCTACTTCTAGTAAGGGTTCAAGATAAAATAGGCCGCGAGAACCATTGCGAATAAGGTTTATTGCTTGATTATTAGCACAGCTTTGAAATTCAATTGCTTTGGCAACATCGGCTGCACCCATAGATAGTGCAGTGGTGTCCATAGGTAAATATAAGGTAGTGGTCATGCTATTGTTCCTCACCTAATGATATTTTATAAAGTGAGAGTTGCTCGCTTAATTTGGCAAATTTTTCACTATTCATGCGGCCATAACTTTTTTCACCTACTTTAATAGAAGGAGAGCAAGCACAGTTTCCTAAACAATAAACCGGCTCGAGGGTAAAGTTTTTATCTGCTGTCGTTTGACCATAATCGATTTTAAGCTGCTTTTTTACCGCCTGCTCTAGAGCCTTAGAACCCATTGATTGACAAGCTTCACCACGACAAATTTCAATAGTATGTTTACCGGGCTCTTCCAATTGAAAATGTGAGTAAAAGCTTATTACGCCATAAATTTCAGCTTCTGTTTGTTGTAAGGCTTGGGCAATGATGGCTAAAGCAGGTTTTGGGATATAATCAAAGTGATGTTGAACATCATGCAAGATTGGCAATAAAGCACCAGATAAATCTTTTTTTTGCTCAACAATGCCTAAAATGGTTTGTTCAATAGATTGATTTTTTGAGTTAGTGCTCATTTTTATGTTCTCATGTCATCAAAGCATAATCAGTTACTTTATGCTTTATAGTGCATCATGCCTTTAAGTGAACTAAATTTAGATCTTACTTATTACACTATGATTATTTAAATAGAGTTCTTATTGGTTGTTGTCAACGTTAAAATTTTCTATATGAAATTCTAAAAAAACTTCGCACCGTTTTGGCAATTTTACTCTAGCCGCTTTAGAGATAACTAATGAGACAGGCGTGGAATAATCAGCTAAAGAGATACTGATAAATTCAGCGTCATCGTAACAAGTCGGTAATTTTACTTTCAATTTCATCAAGCCGTAACCTTCGCTATTAGCGACAAGGCTATGCATCACTTCTACACTCTTGGTGCGAGGTTTAATGAAAGGTCTCTTCTCATATTGCTCAAATACCGATTCAAAATATTTATTTTATTGAGGTAAATATAGTATAATCAAAGTTCCATATTGCAAGCTCATTAAATTCATTTGCTTTCTATTAGCCAGATGAGAACTTGGTCATCTGGCTGCAACGGCGATTGGTAAAGCAACTTATAACCCCTTTTATTAGCAATTAAGAATGCTTTTGCATGCTGTTTAAGGGAATAAATTTACCATATGCCCACATTTTTATTTCTCTTGCCCTGTAGTGTAATGTCGTACAAGCCTATAATGAAACCAAGCACGCAGGCTGAGTTTGAAATAAAGCTAATACTTGTGATCGCTTTAGCTTTTTTCTAACTAAGTTCCCTTGGTCATTGCAGCAGACAACATCAAAAATATTTTTGCTATATAACCCAATTATTGTAACTCTCACTTTGGTCTTCTCCCGTTTTGATTGTGTAACAATTTCAATCATGGCACATAGATGCCGTATAGGGAGGAGACCATCACATGGGGTTCTTTAGCGAGAATAAACTTGCTCTCCATCTACCCAAGTTTCAAGTACTTTAATTAAACCAATTTTATCAAGCTCAACTTTCAACGGATTACCATCTAACACAACAAAATCCGCCAATTTACCAACTTCAATAGAGCCAACCTCATGCTCAGACATTAATTGCCAAGCAGAGGTTGATGTTACAGCTCTTAATGCCATTTCACGAGAGGCTCTTTCATCTGGAGCAAGAATATAATCTGGTTCAGAATACAGTTCACGAGTCACCGCTATTTCTACCATTTCTAAAGGAGAAAAGTCGGTAACTAAATTATCAGTATGTAGCGAGTACGGAATACCTACTCTTTCAAATGAGCCTGTTCTATCAAGTTTTTCCGCTTTTTCTAAACCAAAAACATTATTTTTAAATGCCGCTCCCCATAATTTGACATGACCAATTAAGAATGAACAAGTGATATCTAATTCTATTAGTTTTTGCAGCTGATCATCTTGTACTATTGAACAATGCTCAATTCGAGGTCTAATTACATTTGCATTATCTTCTTTAGCACGTTTTACCGCTGCAATGATATTATCAATACTGGCATCGCCATTACCATGAATGGCTAACTGAAAACCTTTCGCTGACTTATCTTTAATATGCTGATAAATTTTCTCTTCTGTAAGATAGTGAATACCATGACTATTTTTTCCTAGATAATTTTTACGTTGTAAACCTGTACGCGCTTGGTTAGAGCCATCTGCCAATAGTTTATAACCCACAATCCTTACTTTTTCGTTACCATGATTTGGTTTAATGCCCAATTCGCTCCATTGCTTTTCAAGTCCAAAACTTAAATACCCTCTCACACGAAATTTCATTTTTTTCTCAGCGGAAAATCGTTCAAGATTATCTAATTCATTAGGGGTGCCTGTAGCACCTACAGCAGCGTCACCAACAGTTCCTATACCTTTTGATAAAAAGTCATTAGAAACTTCAATAATGTTTTTATTAATGTCAACTGTTTTAAATGGTTCTATAACGCCCAATGCTGACGAAGTGGCAAAGCCATAAAGCATACCATTCGCTTCTCCAGTATCATACCTACCAAAACTGCCACCAGCTGCAGGGTTAGGTGTATCTTTGGTCACTTTCATTATTTCTAATAATTTGGAGTTTACACTTGAAATATGTCCTCCAGCATGTATGACAAAAACGGGATTTTCTTTTGATATTTGATCTAACGTTTTAGCTGTTAACTTAGTCATTGTATTACTGAATTGCGTACCGAAATCAACATTTTTAAATAATAACCATTCGCCTTTTTCCGCTTTAGCGCCATGCTTTTTCATCGCGTCAATAGCTTCTTCAATTGTCCTATGCTTGGTTAAACCTACATCAATTAATGCGCCAAACTGCAGAATTGCTCCTACATGCAAGTGCGCATCAATAAAAGCTGGCATCATAGTTTTTCCACTTAGGTCAATCACTTTAGTGTTATTACCTGCTAAGGCCATCACTTCTTCATTGTCACCAACGGCAACAATTTTATTATTACGGATAGCGACCGACTCAGCCGTTGAAAAGCCTTTATCGACAGTAAGCACATTACCATTGGTGAAAATATGACTTACAGCGGATGTAGCTGCTACACTGTTTGGCTCTTGAATAGCTGAGCAGGCGGTAAGAAATACTAGCAAGCAGCTTGCTAAAGTAGTAAGTTTATACATAAAAATCCTAAGTTAAAAATTGATTACTCATTATTAATGATATTAAAAAAAGCAGCATGCGCTGCTTTTTTTAATTCAGTTCGATTTAGAAGTTATATTGTCCGCTCAACATAATTGTTCTAGGAGCGCCACCTGTAGGGACAACTGACTGTAAACCTAAAGAGTCAATTTGAACACCTGAGCCTATTAAGATCTCATCAGTTAAATTACGACCCGATAATGTTACTGACCATTTTTCATCAACATCAGAGATGCCTATGTAAGCACCTATCATCGAGTATGACTCTTGTTGAAGAGCTGCGATGTATTTTGTTTCTGTATAGTATTCATCAGAGAATGAAATATTCATGCCTGCATAAAGATCAATGTTATCTGATAAGTTAGTGAATACATCTGCAAATAAGTTACCCGAAAATTTAGGAGCATTTATTGGCGGTAAGCCGGTCATATTACAACCAGCTCCAGTATCAGCAAAGCCAGTAACAGGGTCGATAACATTAGGAACCGACGGACTAGTGCTATAATCAGGCATCCCGTTTTCATCGATTGATGGAGATGCACATGTCCCCGTTTCATACTCATCGTATTCGGCGTCTAAGAAAGCAACAGAAGCACCAAGCGTTAACCAATGACTTACCATTATTTTACCGTCAGCTTCAATACCAGCAATGGTTGCTTCACCAGCGTTATCAACTTTGGCTGTACCAAATTCAAAAGAACTGACTTGTAAGTCTTTATATTTATTGTTGAATGCAGTTACGTTTATTTCAGCCATACCTTCCATTACGCGAGATTTTATACCGAACTCTATACCTAAAACAGTTTCTTTATCAAACTTAGAGTTTTCTGGTGTAGAGGCGTAAGAGCTTGCTAAACCACCAGATTTAGCTGCTTTTGCTATACGAGCAAATAATTTGTGTTCGTTATTCAAACTGTAATGAAGAGAAAGTTCGGGTAAGAAATTGCTTTCTTCAATGCTTGTAGCACCTAAAGTATCGGCTCTGTTCATAAACGCACCCCCAGCAACACTACCAGAGCTAAGAGCACCAAGTAAATCTTGTAAACCTGCCGCAGCACAAGCTCCAGAGTACATCCAGAAACCACCCATTTCAGCTGGTAATTGGAATGGTGTATCTGAAGATAAACCCGATTTTCCGCTAGAATTCATGCCACAAACATTGCCGCGTGTGGCATCTTTTGTTTCGTCATTATAACGTGCGCCAACGTTTACATGTAAGTCATCAGAGAAGTTAAATGTTGTTGTTAAGTATAATGACATTACTTCTTGATCAACATCTAATGTGCTTGCGCCGAATGGGTTATTATATGAAGTTGGATCCCACGTATGTAAATTTGAACCACCAAAAGCTGCCAATGGTGAACCAGGGTGCCAGAACAAGAAATTAAATGTACTTGAGTCAACTGCAACACCTGATGAATTTACTGTTTCAGCTTGTAAGAATGATGCGCCAGCAATATATTCAAAAAACTGCCCTATTGGTGAAGCAATACGAAATTCAACAAACGATTGTTCAAATTCTAGCCATTGTATACTTTCAAATGATAAGGCTTCTTCACCGATATTACCTATTAGAGCACCATCACCACCTGATCCCCCATCAAAGTCGATGTTAGTTTCTGCATCGAAGTCACTATAACTAAATGATGCTGTTAGTGTATGTTCGCCTAACTCATAATCTAGTTGTGTTGAAAAGTTTATACCTTCAACATTTTGGCCATTATTGAAGCCAAACAAATCTCCAGAAGGCGTACTTGTTTGATATGAGAATATGTTATCTGGTAATTCATATGCAGGGTCAATACCTTCACCACTTTGACCTTTCATTTCCTCTTCGAAAAATTCAAATTTGGTTAATACAGATATAGCATCACTTGGCGTATAGTTTAATGTTAAGCGACCGGATAAACCTTTGGTATCGCCTCTATCGTCGGTACCTTCTAAAAAGCCATTTGTATCTATGTTTTTTAATACTAAACGTGCGCCTAAATCATCAGTTAATCCAACGCCAACAGCACCCGTTGTTATTGTACCGCCACGTTCAGTATCATAATCTATTTTGATACTACCTTCTAAATCATCGCCGCCGTCGTTGGTTCGAGTTAGAATACTTATTGCACCTGCTGTTGCGTTTATACCAAATAGTACCGCTTGTGGGCCACGTAAGATTTCAACACGCTCTACATCTAAAAATGAAGTGATGTACTGCTCTGCACGTGGTTTATAAACACCATCAACAAACATTGCTACGGCTTGCTCTGTGCCGCGCTGACCAGGAGCTGAGCCCATACCGCGCATAGTAATTGTTTTATTACCAGCAGAATTTGAAACGGTAAAGCTTGGAATATCATTTGATAGATCCGTTAAATCTCGAATACCTTTCTGATCTATCGAGTCTCCGCTAACCACTTCTACAGCCATTGGAATGTCTTGCACTGTAGTAACACGCTTTGTTGCCGTTACCTCTATGACTTCTATACCATTTTTTTGTGATTTCTCTTCTTCAGCAAATGCTGCATAACTAGTTCCAATGCTTAACACCGATGCCATCATTGCTTGTGTGATTTTGTTTTTATTCATATTTGACTACCCTCATTAAAGTAATTCAAATAATGGCTTTAATTATCATATTATTCTTTAGCCACTATCCTTCGTTGTCTGACATTTAAATTATCAAAAAACAAAAGTAAAACAGGTCATTTTTCAGTAATTGTGAGTCATTAATTGGATAAGTTAAAGGGGTTTTAATATTTAGTTATGGGTAACTTGGTTTAGTGAAAGGTCTACGTCCATGTGAAAATTTACAAAATCACATGGTAAATTCTCTTAACAGCATTGGCACCCAGACAAAGTCATACGTAAGTCTGAATACATCATGTGCATTTCTCTGAATATCCATCTACAGATAATATTGACTGAGCTAACATCCTAGATTTTCAAATTGTTCTGTTAAAATTGAATTTGTAAAAAACATTCCATATTAGTTCTATTTTACATTTCACCTGAGAGAAGCGGATATTTAAATATAGTCAACAGCTAGGGCAGCGGTGAATTCTATTTTTCCATAGCAAAGTTATAGCTTACATTGGATAACTTAACTTTTTGGTTCATTTTCTTGCAAATTTGGTCGTAGGCTTGCGCGTCAGGCACTACCACTCTTAACAAATAATCATATTCAACACTTAAACAATATAACTCTACTACTTCATCAATATAGTCAGTACATGTTGAAATTGATATAACCACGCTTGTTTATGAAAACTGATTTTAATCATAACCAATATTGTCAAGGCAACATTGAGCTTAGCTGGATCCGCCAATATTTCTTTACCTGTGATGATGCTTTTCTTCAAATCGCTAATTCTACATCGACAAGGAGTAGAGGATAAGCCTGCTTGCTCAGCAATACGGCTAACTGATTTGGTGTGATTTGATTATAATAATCGAAAAATATATTTATCAAATTTGCCCATTAAGGCATCCAATTTAAATGTAGTCAGGATAAATGTTGCTCTCTGCTTCGTTAATTTAGCATTGAATTCTAAAATATGACTTGTTTTTGTTAATAATGGTGGAGTTTAACTGGAGAAAATAAAGGATAATTTCCACATCGAAAACTATTACGTTAAATCCTTAGGAGTTTTAATGAGCAATCTAGCGACAATTCAAAAATCAGATTTACCTGTACAGGGCCGTGGTTTTATTTACAATAATATTTTAGAAACGATAGGTAATACTCCATTGGTTAAGTTACACAACTTTGCTAATCTTAATGGCTTATCTGCAAATGTTTTGGCAAAAATTGAATTTTTTAATCCAGCGGGTTCAATTAAAGACCGACCAGCTTTCGCAATGATCGAAGATGCTGAACAGAAAGGACTTATAAATAATCAAACAGAAATTGTTGAAGCAACATCTGGTAATAATGGCGTTGCGTGTGCGTGGGTTTGTGCAATGAAAAAGATCCCCCTTACCGTTGTTATGCCAGAACATATGTCAATTGAGCGCAGAAAATTAATAAAACACTATGGTGCCAATTTAGTGTTAACACCAAAAGAATTAGGCACTAAAGGAGCAATTGATAAAGCTAAAGCGCTTCTTGATGAAAGAGAGCATGCGATAATGCTTGACCAATTTGCTAATCCTGCCAACCTAGCAATGCACTCTGCTACAACAGCGGAAGAAATTTGGACTGATACTCAAGGAGAAGTTGATGTTTTGGTTGCGGGCATTGGTACTGGTGGTACTTTGTCTGGTATTGCTCAATGCTTAAAAGAGAAAAATCCGCAACTTATTGTAATCGCGGTTGAGCCTGCATCATGTCCTGTTTTATCTGAGGGTCGTTCAGGTGTTCATAAAATACAGGGACTAAGCTCAGGCCACATTCCTGATATCTTACGCACAGACTTGATTGATGAAATAATTACTGTAACCAATGAGGATGCTATTTTATTTGCACAAGAAATTGCTATGAGTGAAAGTTTACCTGTTGGTATATCATCGGGGGCAGCATTAAAAGCGGCGAGCACTATTGGTAAAAGAAAGCAATTTTCAGGTAAAAATGTTGTGACTATTCTGGCTGACAATGCCGAGCGTTATTTCAGCACCGAACTGTTTGCTCAATAACCTTGTCAACTAATTAAAATCTAGAAAATCCAAAATGTATATCCTATAAAAGCACTACTTTTTTAAAATAAAGAGTCGTGCTTTTTATTTTGCGACTTTTAATACTAGGTAATACTGCTTTCAAGTGAGCACATTAATAATATTTCAGTTGGGCCACATTAGATTTAGATATCCCTAATTATCAAAGAAAAAAACTTACTTTGTATTGCTTCCAAGCGTTATTTAAACTTTTTTATCTCGTTGTGGGGGCGGAAGCGCCATAGAGTATATATTCTAAATGTAGCTTTATTTAGTTCATTACTCTATTAGCGCTTTTTAATTTTTATGTTTCTGTTGCTTCTGAAATTGTTAAAGCATCTTCAATTTCGACACCAAGGTATTCAATGGTACTCTGTAGTTTTGAGTGCCCAAGAAGCAGTTGTATAGCCCTTAAATTTTTTGTCTTTGCATAAATTAAGGATGCCTTTGTGCGCCTAAGTGAATGTGTTCCGTATTGGGTAACATCTAAGCCTAATGTGAACACCCAATTTTTAACTATATTGGCATAGTAGTGATAGCAAATATGCTGACCTAGCTTTCTTGGACTAGGAAATAGAAAATCTGAAGAAGATAGGTTTTTCAGGTATATCCATTTACTCATGCACTGTTGAGTCTTTGATGTTATTTCAAATTGAACTTCTTTGTGAGTTTTTTGTTGCTCTATCATCGCACGAGATTGAACCAGTGATGCTGATGATATATCACGTACTTTTAAGCTTATTAAATCACACGATCTAAGTTTACTATCAATGGCTAAATTAAATAAAACTAGTTGCTCAAGTTTGTTTTCAATTTCAAGCCGTATTCTAATCCGCCAAATGTCTTCAAGTTTAAATGCTTTTTTTTGTCCAACACGTTTACCTTTATTCCAAGCCGTCATGACTAATCCTCACTTTAAATGTTGAACTAAAAGTTAAGGCTAAAAAAAGGGAGTATGAATATAAGTAGATAAAAATCATTTTTGATAATGCGTGCATGCTTACAGAGATAATAATGATGGTTATGCAGACAAATGAAGTTGTATGGGGCACTGGTTAATATCTGCATAAGGTCGTCTGGCAACATATGTCTGCCTCAACTCCTCCCCATTAAACTACGTCACTTGTTGTGATTGTTGCATTTGTTGTATTGAGCTAACTCACCTACTATAATAATTGAATATAACCTTTGTATTCATAAGATGTCACCATGAGAAACGCATTAAAAGCAGATGATGAAAACAAAAAGATAATGCGGTTTATCGAAAACAACCCATTAATAAAGCAAGCATTGTCGGAAGCAATTCATGATAAAAATGCTAGCCTATCTGATGAACCTGACTTAATAGAATTCGCAAACACTTTTCTAAATAATGTAAAAGGTAATCTATCTCATTGCGTGGGAATTGAAAGCACGGTAGATATAATAAATAATGCGTTTATATCGACAGAAACATTAGTCGCGCAAGAGGTTGCACAAGGTGGTTTTATAACTGTTTTAGCGTTATCTAAACAATGGGTGGAAAATCCCATTAGTCATTATAAAGGTATTCATTCTGCCTCTTCAGCGATACGAAGAATGCTAGCCAATAAACAAATGATAGGTTTAAAGCAAGGCTCTGGCGAAAAATCACCCTGGAGTATACCTATCTATCAATTCAACGATAAAACAAACAATATTATTAATGGTGTGTCCGATATATGTAAAATATTTGGGGATAATGGTTATGCGGTTCATCAATTCATGACTACACCGGTAGATAATTTTGAAAACAATTTACCGATAGAATTATTAAGAGACGGACACACAGAAAGAGTGTTGAGTTACGCTAAATATTACCTTGGAGAAGGATGAGTGTGACTATATCAAATTAACTATTTATGCGGTTTAAGCCACGAATTTATATTTACCTTAAGAATAGTAACTACAAAGAGCACTTGTCCCTGTGTTAATAGCATCTTTAGCGTTAATAAATACGTTCAACTACCGCAATCCATTAATATTTAACCAATTAATCGCAAGCTGAGTGAATTCTTCTTTATCAAGCGTAATTCGCACACTATGAAAATTCATACCTTTGTTAACTTCATATTCATCAGGGTTATGAATTTCAATCTCGACAGGGTTTGTATTTTCATCGTTAAACGATAACACCTGAAAAGCGTCCACTTTATCTGAAGAGTAGAATTTATCTCTGTTACTCATGTTAAAAATTCCCAGATTTCATTTTGCTTAACAATTGTTTTAATGTTTTTCGACCTTGAGTCGTAGACAGTAATGAAATTGGTTTTTCACCATCCAGAACCGACGACTTCGCATGTATCCACGAATCTACATTCTCCTTTGAATTAAAAAACTCCAACATATCATTATGCAATATGAGCAACGCATCAATGGCATTTGCCGATACATCAGGTGATGTTAATTCTTCAGCTGCTAATTCATTTAATAATTCAACTAGCTTACTATCTTCTACATAATATATTTCAGCACAAGATTCGGAAGGTTTTATAACATTCACCAATAACTGGGTTAATCGTAAATCAGGGTATATAGCCCATACTTTTTCAATCGTTTCTAGTAGCTCTTTTGCAATCTTTGGTTCAACTTGTGACATGAATTTTTCCTTAATCAGTATTTCTATCATCAATAGCAGATTGACGAGAATCATCTTCGTCGATATCCTTGTTGATAGACGTGTCAGCTAATATGTCGCTTGCTACTCCCGCTTCTTCAAAGGGATTTTTAGCTTTGAAATTTAACCTTCCTGGCATAAAGTCTTCATCAAGGAGTGGCTCTTGAGCAAAATAGCTATCCCAGCTTTTATTTTCATAGGCACAGATTAAGTCTGCGAGTTTGTGTAGCTCGTTACCTTCAGGAGAATGGTATTGGGCGTCCCACAATTGTTCTACGCGTTTTAGGGCAACCTGGAGTTCTCCTTGATTAGATATGTGGTTGGTGGATAAAATATCTCGAGCAGAAATTCTAATATCACTCTGTTGCTTTAGCTCATTAGCCTCTTTCTTTGGCAGTGTTATAGCCTGAAATATATTGTCATGTTCGAGGTTATCTTCAGCTGATTCAGTCATTTGATTATCGACTGGGTCCCTTATCGTTAACGTATCGCCACACATATCAGTAAAGCAGTGCTGGCACAAATCTATTGATAATTGCTTGCCATCACCATGAATTGCCCCATAACCACAACGGTGTTCAATGGTAATGAACTCGCTAAATTCATATCCCTCATCAACACTCGCTTCGAGTCCACACCCGTCACAAATTAAGTTAATGACTTCTTGTCGTATAACTGTTTTGAATTTTTTCATGTGTCCGCCTTAATGCAATTAGGCGGCACGCCTTGCCTGACTATGCATAATTGGTCGAAAGTCAATGAAATAGGTGATGGTAGTGCATCGACCTTATAAATACTGTTGAGGGTAAAAACTAACAAGTTTTCAGTATCTATTTTTACAATAGGGCTGCTCACCATCCAGTTGCCAGGCTGCCACCGACCGAGACGGTCACGCTCAACCGTGCCATAAATAAATTGCATCTCAAGCTCACTCACTTCAATCAATTTAACATCCCTAATGACGCCGGTAATGAGTATTTCCATTTTCTAACTCCTCAACGTTGTTCTTTTGCTAAATGATTTTTATGAGCCATCTTTATGAGCAGGTGATGCGATAAATAATGCACTAAGATATTCCTATCGCGTAGCAGGTTTCGCTCTTCATTCATAACAAGCTCACATGAGTTAAGCATACTAATAATGTATGCTTTGATTGCTGGGTCATATCGCTCTATTGGGGCGCTAAGCGTATTTCCCATACCACCATTAACAATAATATATAACTGGTTTTCATTATTATCATCAACCGCAACATGTAGCCAATCCGAATGGTTAATCCGTCCTAACCGTGTCTTAAATTTTTCTACAGTTAACATGAAATCAATGCTCCATTTATCTGAGGAGTTTTATCAATAGCTCTCGACTTGGTGTTTTCTCTATTCATAGTCATTCCCATTAATCCATTCAAATAAAATATCAAAAGGTATTGGTAAATATATTGAATGAAAAAATAAAAAATACAAATCATACCTATATGATATTAAAGGAAATGTTCGCAAAAACAGTCACTTTCTTCGCAAAAAGCGTCACTTTTAAAAACTCTTATGAACTTAACTACTTGAAATGTAATAAACAGTCGATTTATTTGATAAATATTAAGAACAATATGTTATATATATCTAATGTTTTATATTAATAGTGAATATGCGGAAGGGGTTTGAGAAGCTTATGCTTGGCAACATATCAATGGAATATTGGCAACGTTCAAACGTAAGGTTGACAATACGTAATCGTAACGGTGGTCAAGAGTCACTGGAATATACAATTGCTACCGAAAATGGAAATTCGATAGCAAAACGCGTACAATCGACTGGCAGAGAGACCAATATTTACCCATACTGTATTAATAACATTGGAGTTAGAGACCTCAAACGGTTCTTCAAAATTTAAATGAAAGATAAAACAACTGTAAACAAAAAGTACTTCAAAAGTAGAGCTTCTTTGGCACAGAAAGGTGTACAGTTGTCTTATGAGGAAAATTAAAACTTTCAAAAATGTCTCTTCCGGCATCTGACTATGATTTGTAAATCGACTCTAACTGGTATGGTTCTTTTGTTTTAAAGAGCTAATTTATTTCCTTCAGCACTTAGGGCTAGTGGGTATCACTTCATCCTGTTTTCATTCAATACAGCCATTGTAATAGGTAGTTTATGTTGCATTCGTATAAGCCAACCATGACCACCAGTCTCTTTATCTAATTTAGTATGAGAAATAGCTCCATTAATGCTATGCATAATGGTGCTAACTTTAAGGGCTAATTCAATGTCTCTTTTTTCCCAATTTACTTTTAAGCGAACTCTGGGTTTGGTGGGAGAAGGTAAAGTTGAATTTAGCCAGTTCCTTTCATGGGCATAAAGCCAATGAAAAGCGGCATAACAAGACGCTTTTATTTCTTGCTTTATTGCTGATGGTTTTAGTTGTAAAGCTCTTAATACTTGAGTTTTGTATCTGCGCCTTTTCGATTCGAACTTATATCGCCGTCTTCTTTCAACCAAACCAGGTTCAGATGAGATTACTTGTTCTACGCTCCCTGTAGAAATATGAAAGCGCTTTGCAATGGCTTTACGATGAAATCCTTTGTAGGCCAAAACAATAATCATGTTTATTACTTTATCAGTAATAATGTTGGGCTTGATTATAATTGATATGTTCTCTTTCATTGCGAGGCCCTTTAAGTAACATCTGCTTTTACCCGTTAAGCGACTAATTTCGGCTAACGACTTTCCTTGTTTCAATAATTCTCTACATATCGATTTTATCTTTTGTTGGGTAACTGAGAGTTCGAAATTACCAGTTTCCTTTTTGGGGCTGGGAGCTTTTTCACAAATATTACTGAGCCAAAAATCAACTATTAAATATTTAAAAGGGTGTTGAGATGCTTGTCCAGACAGCAAATATGACAAATATCGATAGTCTGCTTCAGAGTATGGTAATAAACCTTGATCGCAGTGTTTTAATCCTTTTATGAAATTGAATAAATCTGATGTTAACTCTATCCTCTTAAATCTTCGTTCACCAATCATATAGCCTCGTTCACGAACTTTCGTTAATAAGCTATTCTGGTCAAATGAGTTACTGGTTACGGTAATCATTTTTAAAAAAGCATTAGTATACTGAGCAAATTTATAACTAAGCTCAGAGCAAGTTTGCGACTCTTCAGAAGTTGTCGGTAATAGTTGTAATTTGATATGCGGTCTTTCAGGTAACTCTTGATGGACAAGCCAAACTTTATGTGACGGACAAGCTTCAATACCTGGCACTTGGTGAATTCGATGCCAATAAGAGACGCCATGATACCTCATATCCTCGTTGGCACATTCAGGACAATATTTAAGAGATAATTCCTCTGACTCTTTGAAGCTAACCAACTGACAAGCTCTAATTGCTACATTGCCATCGTCGGCAAGTAGGGCTTTATTAATACCAGTTGCTCGGAGAGGTAAGAAGTAAGAAAAAAGCCTCCCTAAGGTTTGTTGTGAATAGATTTCTGATTCGCTCTCTACAGATATTTGAGATGCCTTTGCTATTCCGATGGTTAAGTATGGATGTATGCTAGCACGCGGTTTATTGAATAGAAGTTTTAGGTAATCTTTTTCCTTCATACCTAAAATAGTCATATGCCGGACATATCGACTGAAAAGAGTTTCATCAGGCAATGTAGTAGGGAGTTGCATTTGAGCACCAAAAATTAATTATTCTCCCTATATTTTAGACTATCCTATTTGAACTGCTCTAAAGGGTCATCACACAATATATTATTGTCTTTGAAATATTTCAGCGGATTCTTCTCATCTATTGCCCTTCGTAGTAAATCTGGATCGGTAATGCGGAGAGGTAAATCAACAGCATTTAGAAGGTCACGAAGTTGATTTTCAAATTCGGGATGCTGAGGTCTAGTGATATCACCGATAATCATTTTATCAACTTCTTCTTGTTTTCTATTAATTGGTGAATTTGGCGTATCAGCTTTTTTATTTCTTCTGGGTAATGCATTTTCTTCACGAAGTTTTCTAACTTCTTCAGTTCTTGATGAGAGGCCACAAGCTGATATGTGGGCTTGTTCTAGCACTGCGGTTGTTATCCGTTCATCACCAGAACCAATCACCAATCTTTGGGCATCTCGGTAAATTCGATGTGCCATATCAAGATTTCCAACAGACAGTTCAAATAACTTATCATTTAGTTCATCACTTAGCTCTGTAGTAACATTAGTCCAATGTAAGTCCCATAATTCATTTATAAAGCAGTCCCATGCGGTGCTATCTCTTTTCAACGGTTCCATAACAAAGTATCCGCCACTTTCAGCCCTTCTAGCAGCCTTGAGGGTTTTGGCTAAAGTGTCATCAAAAGGAGGATTAGCGCAAAAAAACAATGGAATCCCTAATTTATTAACTAAACTATGCAAAAAGTTAAGTAAATTATTTTCTCCTCCAGTTCTTTGAAAAACAAGACGTTGCATTTCATCAATAACTAAAATCCCTAAAAAGTTAGATTTAACTTTTTGTTCTATTTGTCGTTTTAGTCCTCCAATAGTTGATGATGGTTTAGTTACCCCATGTCCAGTTGCAAGATCAAGAGAAGCGAGTATTTCTTCACATAAATCCCTTACGCTTGAGTTGTTTGGACAATCAACTTTTAACCAGACAATTTGGTGTCTATGTTCCATCACTTGGTTGTTATACACATCATGGTATATAACAGTTGGAAAATAATTAAGCACTTGTTCCAACATGCTTGATTTCCCAACACCACTCTCTCCAATAAGAGTTATTCCATCTCCTTTAGGCTCAAAGTATCCTGTTTGTGGTTCAATTTTAGGCTGTTCGTCAATGGAGTAGTGTAAGTATTGTGCTGTAGTTGGGCTAAATGGGTTTTTAGCGGAATATCCCGTTTTAATTGCCGTTTCAATAGCTCTGAATACTTTAAAGTATAATGGTAATGGTTGTCGCAAACTTTTAAGTCGTACTGTGTATTCTTCTCTTACTAATGGGTCTGAGTGCTTTCTTATTTTTTCGTCTAATTCAGGATAATAGCTAAACGCTTCCATCACCTCTTCTTGACTCGTTTTAGGTCGTAGAGCTTCAATGAATGGATTACCTTGGTATTCTGGTAATATGGCCTTATTGTATTTGGCTTTTTCTTTTCGCATTTGTTAATTACCTTTTTTAGGTCGTCTGCGAGGTAAATAAACAACTTCGCTTGATTTTATTTCTGGCTTGGTATGACCGTTACCCTGGCGTGGTGGGCTAGTATTGTTTTCTACTTTACTGGCATTAGTGTCTATTTCATTCTTGCGATGTTCTCGTGCATTCTTAGTTTTTTCTGTAAATGTCAGTTCATCTTTTTTAGCTCTTGATTTCGCCTTTTTTTCTACATTTTTTCTTCTAACTTTACTGTCAATAGACTCAACAGTAATTGGGGTTGCTTCATGCTTTGAGTCAAGCCAATCCAAAACAAATTCAGACTCATGCATTGGGTAATCCTTCAGCATATGACTTTTGCGAAGTAAGTTACACTTAGTGAAGCCTTCACTTTTATTAAACTTTACGTAAATATAATTGGTCGTATTTTCATTTATTCGTGCATCCAACTGCCATTGTCCATTTGTTCTAGCTATTGACGCCAGATTTTCCCTTACAACTCGATCACAAGAGTAATACATGTTGTTATACTCTATACCATCACGGGTCATACTAACTTTTACAGGTGGATATAAACGACTGATAACATCATCACCGTCTGCAAGTTTTAATGCATGTTTATGCTCAGATATGTGCGCTTTCCAGAAATTCAAAGGAGTAGGAGGTAAGTTCTTTTCGATTAAAAGGGGACTAGAAGTTGCAAGGCTATCATAGGTAGAGCGGTTTAATTCAAGCACTGCATCAATCAATAAAGTAGTAAATTCTTGTAAAGTATAAATTGCATCCTTTCTAGGGTCTTTGTCCCCACGAACCACTTTTCCACCTCTTGTGGTTCCGAGGAGCTTATGCACTATTTCATCGTTTAATAACCCAAACCTTCGCTCAACCATTGCTTTAAAATCAGGTCTATAAGGAGGGGATAATTGTAACTCTGTAAGAGGAACTACTAACTTTTGAGGCTGTAAACCTATCATTTCACCGTTATCACACATTAACCTTAGAGGAATATGTGAGGAAGGCCAGTCAGAATCCCGAATATCAATATCAAATTCTTTGCAGTATGCAGATTTAGGTAGAAATGCATTAGCTAACGCTTGCCTCGCGGCTCTCCACGATGCGTGATAAAGGGAAACATTTAACCCCACTATCAAAGCACTGGCTCGATCAACGATAGAGTATATTGTTGGTCTACCTAGTACATACTGCTTAGCAAAGCTTGAAACAATGTGAATGTCAGCAACAGTTGCATCAATTTCAAAGCAACTGCCAGGTACAGGCCACTTTTCTGTAACATTACCCAGTAAAGCTCTTTTATTTAGTAAAAAATCACGCTCAGTAGTTGATTTTTTAACAATTTCTTCTGGTGTGAAAAGCTTCCTCTTCCATGATAAAACCTGTTTATAACTTGGAACGTAGGGCACTTCACTTAAAGCTTCCGCTCGTTTTACTTCATCAGAATAATAAGTTCGCAGTAGCTCTTTACGAGTTTCAGCTAGACTTTTACCGTGGGGTTTTAAATGGTGTGTCTTAATTGCCTTGCGAAGATTTTCTTTGTCTGTATCAGTAACTATAAACGTTTTCGACCTATTAATAGCTAGAGTTCTTGTGGTTTTAGGTGCTCCAAAAGGCTTATCACTAATATTGCGTTGCTTACCTGCTCCTCCGCTATATTGATATGCAGGTAATAGGGCATTTTTATCCTGACCATATCGCCAATATGTGTTTAACAACCTTGCTATAGTTGTACGTGCTCTCCCTTTTTCTTTTGCGTGCTGAGCCAGCGTCGGCACTCTGCTTTTTGTAGCATAATCGAATATAAAGTTGGAGTTGTTAGCGATATCTTCTATTAAGCTAAAATTTTCATCTCTAGATACTAAGTGACTTTTATCAATCTCTTCTTCGCTATAGAGCAAATGTGGAGGCAACGAGAACTTGCCTTCTGATATCTGATTTTGTTTTATGCCCAGTTTAAACCTATTTAACTCGATAGCTATTGGCCTGCTTAAGCATTTTTCATTTTCTAGATAAAATAAAATCAAACAGGGAACAGCATCAAAAATTTGAATTACACGATATAACCCAGGTGAGATACCTTCTATATCTTGAAGATTCCATATACTGTTCTTAAAAATTTCCACTTGCTAGGCCCTCTTGAGCAATGTTGATGTGTAAGACGTTTATGAGATCTGCGCTTTCTAATGGATATGAAAGGTCTACAACAATTTTCTTTTGCCCTATTAGGCACCTCAACATGTTCAGAGCAGCTTCGTGTTGCAAATCCATTTTATTGACAAATAGGTTACAAATATCTCGAATAAATTGCTTTCCCAGCGCGAGGAGAGATAAAGCAAAATTTATTTCATTTTGAGTAAAAATGTCTTCTTTCGATCTGAACGGGTGAGTTGCCCAATTGATATTACTACTTTGAATTTGTGTAATGTGACTACCTACAAAGTAAGAGAATTTTATTCCAAGTAACTCCCACCATACCCGCTCAATTTCTAGCTTTTCTAGTACCCTTCGTTCATCTAATTCATCTTCTGGCTTTACTGAAATAGCTTCAAAAACTATTTCACCATCTATCAGTCTGGTAAGAAGAAAATCCGTTGTAATAATAATCGGTACTTTAGTTTCAGGATGAGCAGGATGGTCAATACCTAAAGCTTCGGCTATTTTGATGGATAAATTTATAGGAAACAGAGGGAATTGTTCCCTAATATCAATCACAGAATCCGAATACTCTGCAAGATAGAATAATTCGGTCTCAATTGATGAAAGAGTGTGGTGAATTCGCCCTGTTTTTAGGCCAAATATTTGAGAGCGAACACCTTTTGATTTTACATCTTGAACTCGTAGCCAAGGCTTGTAATATTTGCCTTCACCAACGCCATATTTATTTTTCAAAGACCTCTTGAAATCATCAAATGTCTTGAGTCTTCGTCCTGCCATCAACTGTCACCATAAAGTATTTGCTATTTTATAGAGTAGTCAATAAAGCCGTTGTGTGCAAACTTTAGGGGGAATATTTAGCCTTTGGTGCAAACTTTAAGGGCTACGTTTAATCTTTATTGTCACTTCACAATATCAAACAACTTGCCCGCAAGCATTACCGCTAGACCAGCACCACTGAAAATTATAACCACCCAAAAATCCTGTTACATCAACAACTTCGCCAATAAAATATAGGCCTGAGCATTGCTTTGATTCAAAGGTTTTAGAGGATAGTTCATCAGTATCTACGCCGCCTAAAGTGACCTCAGCTGTTCTAAACCCTTCTGTTCCATTGGGTTTTATCTGCCAATTGTGAAGGTAATTACTTAACGTGATTATGTCATTATGATTTAGCTGATTAATGGCTTTATCAGTAATGATAGGTGCATTTATAGTGTCTTTCATTAACACTTCAACAAAGCGTTTGGGTAGAATGGTTGCAAGTAAATTTTTAACTGACTTCTGAGCTTGCTTTTCGCGCCAATCGTTGATGGTGTCAATTAACTTTTGGTCGGGTAGTAAATCTATTGTAATTGCTTGTCCTGCGCGCCAAAACGAAGAGATTTGTAAAATTGCAGGGCCAGATAAGCCACGATGAGTAAAGAGAATATTCTCACGAAAGCTAGTACCGTTTTCACTGCTAACATTACAATCAATACTTATACCTGATAAACCGTCAAAACGCTTCTTATCGTGATCATGCAGAGTGAAAGGAACTAATGCTGCCGTTGTCGGTAAAACATTCAAACCGAACTGCTCAGCAATTTTGTAGCCAATAGGAGATGCGCCCAGTTTGGGCATAGTTAAGCCACCAGAAGCAACAACTAATGACTGACATTGATAGTCTTTGTCTGATGTTGTTACTGAAAAAGTTTGATCTTCATTTTTAGTAATTGACAGTACTTCTGTACGTAAATTAAGGGTAACGCCAGCCCAGTCACACTCGGTAAGTAACACATCAAGAATGTCTTGTGCGCTATCATCACAAAAAAGTTGCCCTAAAGTTTTGTGATGATAATTAACACTGTGGCGTTCAACAAGCTCAATAAAGTCATCAGCACTATAACGGCTTAAAGCCGATTTGACAAAATGAGGATTCTGGCAAATATAATTGCTTGGTAGCGTGTTTTGGTTAGTAAAATTACAGCGACCGCCACCACTGATCAATATTTTTCGGCCGGGTTTTTTGCCCATATCAACTACAGTGACACTTTTGCCACGATAACCTGCGCTTGCTGCACACATTAAGCCTGCAGCACCAGCACCAATAATGAGCACGTCTGTGATTGTTACTTGTTTCATTAACGAATGACTTTCTATGGGTTAGTTTCTGTCATTATGCTAGTTGTGCCATTTTTGGCCATAGCAGCAAGGTCTTTATCTACAAAAAATAGTGCATGACCGTCGTGGCCAACCAAATTAATTTTGTCTAAAACACTTTTGAATAAGGTTTCTTCTTCATGCTGCTCAGCCACATACCATTGTAAAAAGTTAAAGGTTGAATAATCTTGATTGGTGAAGGCTTGATGAGCTAACTCATTTATGCGCTCGGTAATTTCACACTCATGCTCATAAGTCTTTTGAAAAACATCCGCTAACGATTCAAATTCATGAGGTGGCGCGTCAATACTGCCTAAAATAGGTAAAGCACCTGTTTCACTAACATAAGTAAAAAGGCGTGTCATGTGACCCATTTCTTCAACAGCATGCTGACGCATAAATTCAGCAGCACCCTCAAAGCCTTTTTCTTCGCACCAAGCACTCATTTGCAGGTAAAGATTAGATGAATAAAACTCTAAATTAATTTGTTTATTTAGTTGGCTAACCATTGATGGTTTTAACATGGGGATCTCTTATTCTAAATGTCATTATTACAGGCTCATACTTTGACATAAATGGCGGACAAATAACAATGTGTTAGGGTGTTTTTATTGCCTAACATGAGACATGTTGGCTTTCTGAATACAACAAACAGACTTTGCTAAATAAAGAATTTTCTATTCGAACAAAATGTAAACATAAGTGTTAACGTTTTTGAAGCAAGCTTGATTTCTTCATGCTAAAACAAGCCTGTTCAATGTGAGCTTTTGGGGTTAAATTTTAAATGCGGAAACAACTTCTTTTAAGTGATTCGTTTGCTCAACCATATTATCTAATGACTCAACAGTATCTTTTGCCCCAACAGCTGTTTTACTTGTTAAGTCATTAATAGCGATAATTTTTTTGTCTATTTCTTGCGCTACAATGGTCTGTTCTTCTGTTGCGGTTACAATTTGAGCATTAAAATCAACGATGGACTGAGCCGATGTTGAAATTCTCTCTAAAGCTTCACCCACCTCTTCAGATGATGAAACGCTTTTACCGACATTTTCGTGGCTGATAGACATTGACTTTGAAGTATCAGAAACACCCATTTGTAAGCGCTGTATTATTTTTTCAATTTCTTGAGTTGATTGTTGTGTTCGTTGAGCTAATGTTCTTACTTCATCCGCAACAACAGCAAATCCACGTCCTTGCTCACCTGCCCGAGCAGCTTCTATTGCCGCGTTTAATGCAAGTAAATTAGTTTGATCTGCAATACCTTTAATAACATCAAGCACGACAGAGATTCCATCGCTTTCTTTTGCAAGTAGATCAATCATCTCTACTGAGTGATCTATGTTAGTAGAAAGTAACTTGATACTCTCTAAAGAAGATGCAACCAGTTGATTGCCTGAGTTAGCTTCGTTACTAACTTGAATTGAAGCGTCAGATGCTTCTGAAGTAGTACGCGCGACTTCTTGTACACTAATCGACATTTCGTTTACGGCGGTGGTAACTTGATCTATTTCACTGCTTTGTTGTTCTATCGATTGACTACTCTGGGCTGCAATATCATCTACTCTTGATGTTTGTGTAACAACCACATCGGAAGTATTCGTTACTTCACTAATGAGGTTACGAATGTTTTGAGTCATTTGGTTAAATTCTTCACCTAGTTGTCCAATTTCATCTTTGCTTTTTAGTTCAACTTGAACTGTGAGGTCGCCTTTAGCAGCTTCTCGAGCTGTAGTTAAAATAGAGTCAATACCACGTCTTACAGATAAATTAAAACCGAGCATTAAATAACTGACAAAAGCTAACACAAGTAAGCAAGCAATAAGCAGAAAATAAAAGTCTTGCAGTTGCCCTACTTGTTTTTTTTCTAAATTTTCTTCAATGGCTTTGATTGATTGATCTAAAAATGTATCAATGACTTTTAACGCCTGTACACCATTATCAAAATATTCTTCCCAAGGCTGATTAAATTCTTCACCTAAAAGAATGTCGTCTAATGCAACAACATCAAGTTGTAATTGTTCAATAACTTTGGAACTTATTCCTTTTAACTGGGTATCAGTGGATAAGGGCTTTAATGTTAATGCAATATTTCTAGCATCTTGGTCTAAAAATACTAAAAGTTTATCAAAAGCATCTAAAGCTTGGCTTGATAAACTACCTGATTTAAACGCAACACTGGTGAAGCCTCTGTGCATGCCTTGGTGTTTGATAGCTAGTTCTAAGTCATCAATAATTAATTTTATTAAAAAGAAATTTCTTGAATTACCATCCCTAGACAATCCAGCATCGTTTGCTATAGCACTAACAAGTCTCCAAGTATTCGAGACCAATTGATTATATGCCTCATATTTTTCAACCATACTCATTCTGGCTGCACTTTGAGAGGGGTCTATCTTGATTTCATTAGTTAAATTTTTGATTAGAGATAATGTACTTGTTTGGTCATTATTTGATGTGCTTTGTTCGATTACTTTGAGTAACCGAATATAGTCAGACTTTTTTAGTTGGATACGTTGAAGTAGGCTCGCATCGACACTTGAATCGTCACCACGTACTAAAAATAAATCACGTAGCTCAGCAGCTATATTTACTAAAGATAAAGTATTGCGTAACTCAACTAAACCGCTTAGCTCTTTTTGAGTAACTTGTTCCGCCTGATGAAGGGTTTTTAACTGCATATAAGCGAGAGCGAATAAAGGTACTAAGCATATTAAACTGATTAGGATGAATTTTTGCAGGTAAGTTAACCTGTTCATCAAATTGGTAGCAGGGCTTAAAATGATGTTCATTTATTATCTCTCTTAAATATTTTGAGTCAAGCTATCATAAAACAACAGTCGCTGTTGATTCTTAAATATGGCAAGAAAATTTTCACATTATATTTACATAAAAAACGAGCTTAATAAATGGTTAATTACAATAAAACCAACAATCTAGCACAATTTAAATCAGTCGATAGGTGTTGTTTTAAATTCTTAATATGTTCTTAAATCAAGCTTGAATGCATTAGTTAACTATCAATTCAAACAGTATGTGCTTTGTTCCTTTACAAAAGTATTGGGCAAAATATGCATGCTGAGAAATGTAAAATTAAAGAATAAGTCCTGAAAAAGGCAATATACTGTGCAGTGATACTAAACGTTGATAAAATTAGTGTATTATCATCAAACTAGTTTTCACGGAATTATACCGTGGCTTTTATAAGGGCTAAATTAATGCGTTTAATCATAGGTATAAGTGGTTCAAGTGGTGTGATCTACGGAATTCGCTTATTGGAAATGTTAAAAGGAATAGAAGGCATTGAAACGCATTTAGTGATGAGCTCATATGCTCGGCTAAATATAGGCATTGAAACCGATTATTCAGTCCAATATGTCGAAGAGCTTGCAGATTTTGTCCATAGTAATAAGAATCAAGCGGCTAATATTTCAAGTGGTTCGTTTAAAGTAGATGGTATGATTGTCGCACCATGTTCAATGAAAACACTCTCTGCAATTGTTAACTCTTATGCTGATAGCTTACTAGTTCGAGCAGCTGATGTAACACTTAAAGAGCGTCGCAAACTGGTATTAATGCCAAGAGAAGTGCCTTTACATACAGGGCATTGCAAGTTGATGTATGAAGCCTCACAGTTAGGTGCCATTATTGCACCACCAATGCCCGCTTTCTATAATAAACCACAAACCATTGATGATATTATTAATCACAGTGTATCAAGAGTACTCGACTTGTTTGAAATTGATACAGGAAAAGTTCAGCGTTGGAATGGGCAAAAATCATAATTTTAATGTTGTCCAAAGTTTGATGCTCTTCTGTGTTAATCAAATTCAAAAAACAATTATTACATTTTTGGGATAGCTTGATTAACATAGACATCGAAACGGTTCTTTTTCATTTTGATACTAGTACTTGGTTTTTTATTATTTAGCGGTGGTGCGTTGCTGGGGCGTTTAACAACAACGCGATATTTGGCTAATGCTAATGCGGGTGCGAGTAAGGCATCGGCATCTAAGTCTTCACCCACTAAGGATTGAAATACACGCATTTCTTTTTTTACTGCCGCTGATTTTTCACGATGTGGGTACATAGGGTCAAGATAAATCACATCGACTTGTTGCGCTAAGTTCATGTTATCAATTGATGAAGCATGAACTAAATTCATTCGGTTAGCTATTTCACTAACTTCACTATTAAGTTTGGCTCGTTCTAACCCGTCATCAAGTAAGGCCGCAACTGCAGGCATGCGTTCCATTAAGGTAACTTGACAGCCTAAGCTTGCGAGTACAAACGCATCTCGGCCTAATCCTGCGGTAGCATCCAGTATATGGGGAGTAAAACCGTGTTTTAATCCTATAGCTTTGGCAATGTCTTGGCCTCTACCGCCACCAAATTTTCGACGGTGTGCAGTAGCTCCTGCGACAAAATCAACTTTAATGCCACCAAGTTTAGGTTCGTCTAACATTAAAAGCTCTAATGCTTGATAATTGAGCTGTAGTAAAAAATTCAACTGGGTATGCTTACTTGCCGAGGCAGCATCACCGATATAGTTAAGTTGCCATTTTTGTGCGACTTTTTTTGCTTGCTCAACATCCGTACTATCAACATAAGCGACGGCAATATTTTCCATGGGGAACCTGAATGAACTAATTTAGATGAAATTACTTTGAGAGCTATATTAACAATTTTTGGCTTTATTGTGTGCTAAGTTATTTATTTTTTACTGCCAGTCTGCGTTGATTAATTTATGATGATGTTAGGGATATAATTTCTATCTTAAAACTAAGGAATATTTATGAACATATTAGTAAAGTTTTTTGTAGCGTTAATGGTCTTGCTAGGCAGCTTTGTCGCACAAGGGAGCGATTTGAAAGTAGGAGATATTGCACCCAATTTTAAACTGCAGGCAACGACAGGTGAATATTATCAATTAAGCGATTTTAAAAACAAACAAGCTGTTGTGTTAGCTTGGTATCCCATGGCCAATACCCGCGGGTGTACTATTGAGTGTAAATCTTTAGTAGAAAAAGGGCATTTGATCCGTAAGTATGATGTTAGCTACGTCATGGCGAGTGTTGATCCCATTGATGATAATAGAGACTTTGCTAAGAAGACGGCAGCAGATTTTCCCATGCTGAGTGATCCAACGAAAGAAACGGCCAAAGCTTACGATGTGTTGAATTTTGTGAGAGTGGCAAGTCGAGTGACTTTTTATATATCAACGTCAGGCAAAATATTAAAAATCGACGAAGATATTTCACCCAGTACTGCTGCGGAAGATATTGCTGAAAATTTAGCTGCACTGGGTGTTAGTCTTAAATAAGAATCATTGTAGTAATTTATTCAACTTGCACATAGTTATCACCACTCGCAAAAGCGATTAAACGACTTAATTGAGTGAGGCTGTAACCTGAATCTTGCTGAAGTTGATTAAAATAGGCTTGGATAGCTGTTAAGCTTTTTTTACTTTGTAGACCACCATCAATAATTTTTTGAGCTCTGAGGTAAGCTTCAACGTCTGAGCTTAAAATGAAAGTGTCTTTTCCGAGTAAACGCAAAGCATAAGGGCCAGTGTTGCCACCTAAGCGTTGGCCATGCTTTTTAAGGTGTGCCCATAAGCCAATTATATCGCTAGACGGCCAGTTAGCGATAAACTCAGCAAAACTACTGCCATTTTGTCGCTCTTCAAACATCATTTGTGCATTGGCTTTTATGGTTTTTACTTTGTTGTAATTACGAATGATTTTAGGATCGGCTGCTTTTCTTTCAAGCATTTCTTCTGGCATCATCAGCACTTTTTCAATATTGAAATTGAAAAAACTTTCTTCAAAGTCAGGCCATTTATTTTCGACAACACGCCACACGAAGCCTGATTTGAAAATTTGTTTGGTAAAGGCTGACAAAATTCGATCATCACTTAAATCAGCAATACTTTGCTGAGCGGCTTTATCGGTGGATAATTTTTTACCGGTAATCTTTTGTCCAAGCAGTATTTCTAATGCTTGATTACCACCTTTTCTTTTTGCGGCACGTTGGTATAAGTGGCTAAACTTTTCTGTGGTGATAGTCGTTGTGTTTGTCTTTGTAATAGTTGTCATGGCTCTATGCTTCAATGCCACTGTGACGTAATAAAGCGTCTATCTCAGGTGCTCTACCTCTAAAGTTTTCAAATAATTCACTTGGCTCTTTACTGCCACCTTTTTCCAAAATATTTGCTAAGAATGATTCTCCAGTAGCCTTATTGAAAATGCCTTCTTCTTCAAATAAGCTAAAAGCATCAGCGGATAATACTTCAGCCCATTTGTAGCTGTAATAACCAGCAGCATAACCACCACCAAAAATATGGCTGAAACCATGTTGAAAGCGATTAAATTCAGGCGCTTTTACCACAGCATATTGATTGCGTACGTTATTAAGTACCTGCTGGATATGATCGCTTGGTGCATCACTGTTATAAGTGGCATGCATGGTAAAATCGAAAATGCTGAATTCTAATTGACGTAACATTTGCATCGCAGATTGAAAGTTTCTCGCTGCTAACATTTTGTCTAATAATTCTTGAGGTAATGGCTGTCCAGTTTCAAAATGGCTAGAAATAAAAGCAAGCGCTTCGTCTTGCCAGCACCAGTTTTCTAAAAACTGACTAGGTAATTCTACTGCGTCCCAAGGTACGCCGTTAATTCCAGCCACAGGACTTTCATCAATTTGCGTTAACATATGATGCAAGCCATGGCCAAACTCATGGAATAACGTCACTACTTCATCATGGGTGAATAATGCTGGAGTGTCGCCAACAGGACCGTTAAAGTTACAAGTAAGGTAGGCAACAGGGTGTTGAATTTTGCCTGAGCCAAGTTTGCTTCGCCCCATGCAATCGTCCATCCATGCACCGCCACGTTTTTTCTCTCGGGCATATAAATCAAGGTAGAAGCTACCACGTAATTCATCATCTTGGCCAAAAACATCGTAAAATTTTACATCTTGATGCCAAACATCAACCCCTGCTCGTTCTTTGATAGTTAAACCAAACAAACGGTGTACTACTTCGAATAGCCCGTCGACTACTTTGTTTTTTGGAAAATAAGGGCGTAGTTCTTCGTCTGAAATAGTGTAACGGCTTTGCTTAAGCTTCTCACTGTAGTAAGCAAGATCCCATGCTTCTAACGTTGTTTGTGAATATTCACTCTTTGCAAAGTCACTTAATTCTTTAAAGTCTTTTTCGCCTTGGTGTTTTGATTTAAGCGCAAGGTTTTCTAAAAATGTCATCACTTCGGCAGTGGAGTTTGCCATTTTTGTTGCTAAAGAATGTTCTGCGTAATCATTAAAACCTAACAATTGAGCTAATTCATGTTTAAGTGCCAATAGCTCATTCATTATTGTACTGTTATCAAATTCTCCAGCATTTGGTCCTTGATCAGATGCGCGAGTTACAAAGGCGCGATATAACTGCTCGCGTAACGATTGATTGTCACAATACATCATCACGGGCAAGTAACTTGGGATATCTAAGGTGAAAGTATAACCTTGCTGCTCTTTACTTTTCGCCAGTGCTTGAGCCGCAGCTAAAGCGCTTTCAGGTAAACCAACTAGTTCATTTTTGTCACTAATACTAACGCTAAAAGCTTGAGTGGCATCAAGTACATTATTGCTAAAGCCAGAGCTTAATTCTGATAGTCGAGTCGCTATTTCGCCATAGCGTTTTTTGTTATCTTCATTTAAAGCAATGCCAGATAATTTGAAATCACGTAATGCATTGGTGATAACTTTTTGTTGTGCTGTATTTAGGTTAGCAAATTCATTACTGTTTTTTAAGTTTTGATACGCTTCAAATAAGCCTTGGTGTTGACCAACAAAGGTACCGTATTCAGACAACAATGGTAAACATGATTCATAAGCTTCGCGGTGTTCATCGGTACTAACGACTGAGTTCATATGAGAAACGGGAGACCATAACTTTGATAAAACATCGTCAACTTCATCAATAGGTGTGATTAAGCTTTCCCAAGTGAAATCTGTTTTTTGCGCTAATACTTTTTCAATAATTTTTTTACAATCAGCTATGGCTTGCTCTACCGCAGGCTTTATATGCTCAGGTTTTATTTTTGAGAAAGCAGGTAAATCAAGGTGTTTTACAGCTTGAGGTGATAATGGATTAGTCATAATAGCCATATAGTAAATGAACGATACTAAACTATGTGATGACAAATATTAAATATTCAAGAGAGGTTTACATTACTGTGATTATTAGTGATGAATAATTTTTGGTTATTCACCTACATTTTTTTATAGCTGTTATAATCCAATTGGTCATATGTAGTATTTTCTTGTTAGTTATCAATGAAAGTTGAAAGAATCGATGATATTAAAAATGAAACTCATTCTACTGATTTTCTTTATTGGCTTGTTAGGTCACATTAAGTTAGTCAACGCGAATAGCAACATACAAAACTTATACTTAGAGAAGCTATCTGTTGAAAATGGCTTGTCACAAGGTACTGTTAACTCAATCTTGGCTGACAAAAATGGTTTGATTTGGCTAGCAACCGAAAGCGGCATCAATATTTATGACGGTTATTCTCTTAAGCAGTTATCTGGTCCGAATAATAAATTTTTAGACACAAGTGTTTATTTGGTTGAGCAAGACAGTGATGGCCTTATTTGGCTGATGGTTGATAAGGGCTTGTATAGCTATAATGCGCAGAGTCACAGTTACAAATTAATTCTTGCTGACGATCCTAACAACGCTGATTATTTTGTTATGGATCTTGATAAAGGAACTAATGAAGAAGGGCTAGAAGGATACTGGCTAGCGACCACAAAAACACTTGGTTTTTATACGAAAAGCAGTGGTCAATTTCAAATGGAATTAGACTTATCAGCTGAATTGCCAGCTAAAGAAAATATTTATCACATTAAATATCATAAAAAAATCCTCTATATTGCTACTCGAATTGGCGTTTATGCCTATCACGTAACACTAAAGCAATGGCGCAAGCTACCTGATATCGTTTCATCTTCGAGATACAATCAAACAGAAGCGAATAAAAATTATGTGTTATATGTCAGTGCTAACAGTGATTTATATATGGGCACTAATGATGGTGTTTTCAGCCAAAACATAACACAAATTGAAAACTATATTCAAAAAGGAACAGGATTAGCTGAGCGTAAATTGGTTTTAGAGAACAATTCTGTTTGGCGGTTTTTATTTACGGATGAACGGCTTTATGTTGCTAGTAATAAAGGCTTACATACTATTAATGTTAATAACCAAGAGACAAAGCGTTTGTTTGGTTATAGCGATTTTTTTGAAAACATTACTGATGACACTATAACGTCATTAACAAAAGATAAAAGTGGTGTTTTTTGGTTGGGATCAAATTCTACTGGTGCTTATTCGTGGGATCCTAGCCGTGAATTAATTCAAAATTATCGATATCAACGAAACAAAAGCAACAGCCTTAGTCATAATGAAATTTGGGCGTTGACACCACAGAAAAATGATAATCAACAATTTTGGGTTGGTACACGCACTGGCTTAGATTTAGTTGATACAGAAAAACAAACCATTGAACAATACTTGGTTAACTCAGAGCTAGAAAATCAATTCAGTGAAACACATATAAATAGAATTTATCATTATGGGCAGCATCAATTATTACTTGCGACGGCCAAAGGCGTTGTTTTATTTGACACAACAAGCAAGCGCTTTGTTGATTTTTCTTTCGAACCTAACGTTGATGCCATATTAGCTAAAAACCATGACTCTGCTATTTTGCATGATGAACGCTATCTTTGGTTGGTACATGATGAAGGGTTATCACTTGTTGATTTAAAAACGGGAATTCTTGATGATTTGACTGAAATAGAACACATTATTTCTCACTCAAAAATATTTTCATTTTTGGGAATGTTGCCAAATTCACAAGAGATGTTATTTAGCAGTAATGATACTTTGTGGAGCTTTAATTTAACGACAAGAGAGGTGGTTCAGCGATACCAACATCCTGGCGTTGCGGCTAGTGAGTGGTTATCTTTTGAAAGCTGGGACATTGATAAAAATAATGTTTTTTGGGTAAGTTATCCGAGAAAAGGTCTTATTGGCTTTGAGTATCCGAGTTTTAAAATCAAGTACTTTTTTCACAAAGACAACTCTATTATTGAGAATAATGTTTATGGGGTGATGGCCGACAATAATGGCGATATTTGGTTTTCTACTCACAGTGGTCTCTTTTTGCTTAATAGTGATAGTCAACATATTCGCAATTTTACAATCAATGATGGCTTACGTGCTATGGAGTTTAATTCAGGCGCAGCAGTTAAGTTACATGATGGTCGTCTTGCTTATGGTTCAATGGAAGGTGTGAGTGTTTTTAACCCGCAAAAATTAAAAAATAAACATCAAGAAAATCAATTAAATGTTTATGTAACAGGGATAAGTGTGATTTCTCGATCATTAGATTTGCCACTCATTATTGATAAACAAAAAGAAATTTTCTTAAATTATGATGACGTTGGTATTCGCTTTGATTTTTCAACGCTTGCTTCTGCGGGGGCAGAGGGCATTATATTTGAATATCAACTTACCGGCGAAAGTAACGTTAGTTACCCTGCAACCAGAGAAAATAAGATCATTTTTCCAAGCCTTGAGTCAGGGCAACATACTTTATTGGTACGAGTAAAATCTCCTGTTAGTGGCAAATACTCTGCAATGATTCAAGTAAAAATAAATGTCAGTTATGCACCATGGAAATCACCTTTAGCCTATTCTCTTTACCTATTATTTTTACTTGCATTGCTCTTTATATGGTTACAGCGTCGTAATGAGCAAAAGAAACAGTTATTAGCTGTTCATGAGGAGGTTAAGTTTAGAGAAAATCGTCTTCAATTAGCTTTAATAGGAAGCAACAGTGAAGTATGGGATTGGCAGGCCAAGGATAACCTGATGTTTGGCAAGCGGATTTCTCAGGAGTTATCTTATGTTGATTTAGCTACTGCTCACACCTTTGAACAACATGTAGAGTTAATTCATCCTGATGATAAAGACAATTTTCTAGCGCAGTGGCTCTTGTTTGTTGAGCAGAATGTTCTCGATGAAACCTTCTCATGTACTTACCGATTAAAGCATGCTGAAGGTCATTGGTTGTGGTACAAAGATCTAGGAAAGATAGTCAGCCAAGATCACAAGAACAAGCCAAGCAGAATTACGGGCTCTTATACCAATATAACCAAAACTCGCGCGGCTGAAGTACGTAGCCAATACTACGGCGAAGCATTTAAACAAACTAATGATTGGGTGCTTATCGTTAATGATGACTTTACTCGGATTACGGCTAATCAATCTTTACGCAATGTTTTTGGATTATCTGACGAAAACTTTAGTGTTAATCATAATTTCATGGGGCTAAGTGAACGGCGTTGGCGATTCTTTCAACATTTATTCCTCTCTTTAAATGAAGGAGAACATTGGCGCGGCGAAGAGTTGGTTGTTGCCGATTCAGGAGAAGAGTTTCATGTTGTTATTAACATTAATGTTGGTATAAATAAGACCACAAATAGCTTGCACTATGTTTGCGTATTTACCGATATTAGCGCACAAAAGTCAGCAGAAAAAGAGCTTCGCTACTTAGCAAACTATGATCATTTAACCGATTTACCTAACCGAAGTTTATTGTTAGATCGTATAAAACATGCAATGGAATCTTCTCAAAGAAAGAATAACTCTATAGCATTGTTTTTTATTGATTTAGATAGATTTAAACAAGTTAATGACTCTTTAGGGCATGATTGTGGAGATATGTTATTAGTGGAAGTTACTCGCCGTTTATCTGAGCTTTTGAGGGTTGATGATACTGTAGCACGCATTGGTGGTGATGAGTTTGTTGTTTTGTTGGAATCATTTCGCGGTACAAATTATTTAGGACAAGTAGCGCAAAAGATTATTGCTGCGGTAGGACAGCCTGTGTTATTACAGGGCAATGAGGTCAGTATTGGTGCCAGTATTGGTATTGCTTTATATCCCGATGATGCTCGTGACTCAAGTGCTCTGTTACGGCATGCAGATGTCGCTATGTATCATGCCAAACAATTAGGTCGAAATACTTTTCAGTTTTTTACCCCAAGAATGAATGCGGAAGCAAGTGAGCGCTTAACTAAAGAGTCAAATGTAAAGCTGGCGTATGCTAATGATGAGTTTTTTAATCATTATCAACCCATTGTTGATGCTCATACTGGAAAAGCGTCAGGCTTTGAGTTATTAATGCGTTGGCAGAGCAAACAAGGGCTAATCGCTCCTTCGGGCTTTATTGGTGTTGCAGAAGAGTTAGGGTTAATTATACCTATGACAGAAGCAGCACTAGAGCGTGGTTTGGTTGATTTGATGCGGTGGCATAAACAACGTCCAAGTCTGTATTTATCTGTTAATTTATCCCCATCACACTTTGCCAAAGAAAGTTTAGTTCCTTATATTGCTAAGCTATTACAAAATAATAATTTACCAGCGTATTTATTGAAAATTGAAGTAACAGAAAGTGCGTTACTATCTGAGCCAGACAAGGCAATAAAAACTATGAATGCACTGTCAGAACTCGGTGTTATATTAGCACTTGATGATTTTGGTACAGGCTTTTCTTCGTTATCTTATTTGAAACGTTTACCTCTTGATATTATTAAAATAGACCGTAGTTTTGTTTCTGGAATTGGTATTGAAAAAACAGATGAAGCCATTGTCGATGCGACTATAGTTTTAGCGAAACGATTAAATATGCATTGTATTGCTGAAGGTGTAGAAACAGCTGAACAACTTCAATACCTTACTAAGCGCGAATGTCATTATATTCAAGGCTATTTATATAGTAAGCCGGTGGATGCGCAAACAATCGACGACTATTTAAGTGTCAATACTATTGAACTTAAAGCAAACTAGTTTAGGGGCAGTTGATGAACTTGAAAAAGCTGATTGAATAATCTTATTTTATCCCCAGATCAAACAACACAACTGAATTTAGGAAAGCATTATGACTCAACATTTTGATTATTTAGCAATAGGCGCAGGTAGCGGTGGCATCGCATCAGCAAACAGAGCTGCAAAACTTGGCAAAAAAGCAGCTGTAATTGAAGCAAAACACATAGGCGGTACTTGTGTAAATGTTGGTTGTGTTCCTAAAAAAGCCATGTGGTATGCAGGACAAATTAGTGACGCGTTAAAGTATGCTCATGACTATGGATTTAACTTAGGCGACTATAAACTAGAAAATAACGGTTTTAACTGGAACCACCTAGTTAAAAATAGAGAAGCATACATTGAACGAATCCACGCAGCTTATCAGCGCGGTTTTGATTCAAATGATGTCACCGTAATTCAAGGTTTTGCCAAGTTTGTAGATAAAAATACGGTTGATGTTGATGGTACTTTATATACTGCTGACCATATCACTATAGCCACGGGTGGACGTCCGTCAATTCCTACAATTGAGGGGGCTGAATTTGGTATGGATTCAGATGGTTTTTTTGCATTAACAGAACAACCTAAGTCTGTAGCTGTTATTGGTGCAGGTTATATCGCTGTTGAACTAGCAGGTGTTTTCCATGGTTTAGGTACGAAAACGCATTTGTTAGTTCGAAAAGATAGACCGTTACGGTCATTTGATGAGATGTTAAATACCACCCTTGTTGAACAAATGGCAAAACATGGTCCAACTTTACACAACCATAGCACGCCAGAACGTATAGAAAAATTAGCTGATGGACATTTGATGGTTCACCTTACCAATGGACAAACTGTTGGCCCTGTTGAAAAACTTGTTTGGGCAATTGGCCGGGAGCCAGCCACTGATAATATTAATTTAGATCTGGCCGGTGTAGAGCTAGATGGTCGAGGTTTTATCATCACTGACAAATATCAAAATACCAATGTTAAAGGAATTTATGCGGTAGGTGATAACACTGGGCGTGCGCAATTAACACCCGTTGCAGTTGCCGCTGGTCGCCGTTTATGTGAACGATTATTCAATAATAAGCCAGATGAACATTTAGATTACTCAGGCATAGCAACGGTTGTTTTCAGTCATCCAGTTATCGGCACAGTAGGTTTAACTGAAAGCGAGGCGGTTGCCGAATATGGTGAAGATAATATTAGCGTATATAACTCACAATTTACCGCGCTTTATCAAGCTATAACAGAAGATTATCGCGACCCAACTCGAATGAAGCTTATTTGCGCAGGAAAAGATGAGAAAGTGGTTGGTTTGCATAGCATTGGTTTTGGTAGTGATGAATTACTTCAAGGTTTTGCTGTTGCGATGAAAATGGGCGCTACCAAAACAGACTTTGATAACACCATTGCTATCCACCCAACGTCAGCAGAAGAGTTTGTTACGTTATAATAACTTACGGTGCTAACAAGGTAGGTTTTGATAACACGCATTATTAGCTATGATCCACCCAACGTCAGCAGAAGAGTTT